>Ga0065720_1000039_pt1 | contig 47047 bp, 46 predicted proteins | sample Thericmetagenome_FD_59107 | JGI IMG/M metagenome (GOLD analysis project Ga0065720, IMG submission 59107) | Thermophilic microbial communities from the Joint Bioenergy Institute, California, USA of rice/straw/compost enrichment - eDNA_2 v2... | ecosystem: Engineered > Solid waste > Grass >... | reverse complement strand
CATCCATCTCATTGACAACATTGCTGGCCGACTGCCGATCAACCGTGTTGCTGTCCTCCCGCAACACACGATCCGTACTCGAATCCGGCACCTGCTTGACCAACACCACGATCTTCATCGCGCTTCGACGACCCCTTCTGTTGATGGCGATCCCGCCGCCTGCGATGCCGCCCACCCGGTCGGTCCGGGCTTCCGGTCACCTTAACGTTCAATCAGCCTGTACCGACACCAGCCACCGGACCAGGGGACGAGGTCCCGCACCGCTATGTTACCCGCAAGTAGCATACGGCTCCGGAGCCGCGATGGTGAGCCAGGTCACGACGGCACCCGCCAACACGACGCCGCCGACCAGGACGAAACCGAATGAAAAGGACGTGACCGAGGCGCCCTGATCCGACACCGGACGGGCGGACGGGCAGGCACCAGGTATCGGCCGGACGCCAGATTCGGCCGGGCGNCTCCCAGCCGGAGGCGACGCCGGAAAGGCCACCCCGACAGGCCCCGACGGCGTCGCAGGCTGGTCAGGTGACGGCGCGAGAGGGACGCCACCGGGTGACGGCGCGAGAAGCCACGGTCAGTCGGCGGCGTCGAGGGCGGTCCGGATGCTCTCGATCATCGCCGCCTCGTTCGGGCTGATCCCGTCGTGCGCCCGTGCCACCTCCTCGGCGGCGTCGAGCACCGCCGAGCGGTACCGGGCCGCCTCGTCCGGCGCCTTGGCCCGCAGCACCGCCATGGCGTGCCGCAGCTCGGGCAACACCGCCGCCGGTACGTCGGTCCCCTCCGCGAACCGCGGCAGGGCGCCCGTGGTCAGCGACTCCCGGACCAGTCCGGTGGTGCCGGCGAAGACGTTCGACGCGGCGATGCTCTCCTTGATCATCGAGAACGCGCCGGGCTCGGCGTTGGACACCAGGAAGACCGCACCGAAGGCGGCCCGCTTCAGAACCGCCCGCTCCTCCTCGGTGAGCGGCTGTGTCACGGCTTNGGAGTGTAGACGTACGGGGTCGTGGTGGTGACCGGGACGAACCCGAGCCGTTGCAGGATCGGCCGGCTGTCGTCGGAGGCGTCCACCTGCAGCAGCGTGAAGCCGCGGACCTCGGCCAGCCGGGCCCGGTAGGCGACCAGTGCCCGGTAGACGCCCCGGCGGCGCCACCCCGGCAGGATCGATCCGCCCCACAGGGTGGCGAACGGGGTCCCGGCNACGTAACGCACCCAGGCGGCACCCACCAGCTCGTCCCCGCCGGTCTCGGCGNCCACGACGGTGAGCGGCGGCTGGTCCGAGGCGGCGCCGGCGGCGATCTCCCGGGCCAGCGAGTCCGCCAGCCAGCCGCCCTCGCCACCCCAGACCACCGACATCAGCTCGCCGATCCGGTCCAGGTCCGCCCGGGCGGTCACCTCGCGCAGCCGTACGCCCTCGGGCGGGACCGGAAGCGTGGCCGCCAGCGGCGCGACCGGCCCGATCATGACCGTTTCCTGCTCCCCCGGCTCGAAGCCGGCGGCCCGCAACCGCTCGGGCAGGTCGGCGGGCTCGTCGTGGCCGCGCAGCTTCCACTCCACCCGCTCGCCCCGCGCGGCGAAGTGGTCCCGTTGCCGGGCGATCAGCTCGTCCAGCTCCGCACCCCGCAGCCCGCCCAGGTCCCGGTACGTGAGGAGACCGTCCCGGTCGAGCCCGCGAACCCGCAGCAGTGGGCCGTCCCACTCCACCGTCACGCCCTGCGGAAGCGGTTCCGGAGGGCGGGCCCGCAGGTGGGCGTCGTAGGCGGCACGGAGCACGACGGCGTCGAGATCTGTCATCTGACCAGGCTACGACCACGCCCTCCGGATAATCGTGATCGTGTTCGAGGCGATCAGACGGTGGTTCTCCCCACGGGAACTCCGCGACGTCGGCGAGACCCCGGACTACCGGTTCTCGCTCGCCAACGAACGCACCTTCCTGGCCTGGCTGCGTACCGGGCTGGCGCTGGTCGGCGGTGGGCTCGCCGTCGCCCAGCTCCTGCCCGCGCTGCCGGTCACGTACCTGCGTGAGGCGCTCGCCATCGCACTGCTGGTGCTCGGCGGGACGGTGGCGGTCCACGCGGTGCACCACTGGACCCGGACCGAACGNGCCATCCGGCTCAACCAGGAGCTGCCCGCCTCCCGCTTCCCGGCGCTGCTCTCCCTGGCCGTCGGGCTCGGCGCCGCCCTGCTCGTGGCGGCGGTGCTGACGCAGGCGGTGCGACAGCCGTGACCGGTCGGGCCGGTGGGCGACAGCGGCCGGGGTGGGACACCGGCCTGGCCCGGGAACGCACCCNCCTGGCGTGGCGGCGCACCGTCCTCGCGGTCAGCGTGGTGGCGGTGCTCGCCGTCCGACTCGCGCTGACCCGGGGCGCCGTCGGCATGGTGTGCGCCGGGCTGGTCGCGGTCGGCTGGCTCGCCATCCTGGTGGTGACCTTCCCGTGGTACGAGGCGTCGCCCCGGTACGGCCGCGGCGCCTCCGGCACCCGCCGACTCGCCCTCCCGCTGGCCGCCCTGGTCTCCGCCGGCATCGCCGGACTCGGCGTGCTGCTGGTCCTGACGCCGATGCGCTGAGCAGACCGGGTACGTCATCATGGCCACATGGTCCGCCTCTACGCGCTCCTCGCCATCGGACAACTCATCCTGGCCGTGATCGCCCTGATCAGCTGCCTCTCCGCCGAGGAGGACGAGATCCGGGCGCTGCCCCGGATCGTCTGGGTGCTGATCATCCTCTTCTTCCCCCTCGTCGGTTCGATCGCCTGGTTCGTGGCCGGACGGCCGCTCCCCGCCACCGGTACGCCGGTGGGCGGCGTCCAGCGGAACCGTCGGCCCCTCGCCCCGGACGACGACCCCGAGTTCCTGCGCTCCCTGGACGAGCAGCGGAGGCAGCGGGAGCGGGAGATGCTCGAACGGTGGGAACGGGACCTGCGACGCCGTGAGGAGGAGCTGCGGCGCCGCGAGGCGGGTGAGCNACCCCGCAAACCGGACAGGCCGGAGAGCTGAGTCAGGGCCGACCGGCGGTGCGCCGACAGGGCGAGTTCAGGCGGGAGTCGGACATTCCGCCGGCCGTCGCCGGTCCGCCGCCATACCATGACCCCGCGGCCGACCCCTCGTAGCGCCGCCCGGCGTGCTGCCTGCCCTCGCACGCCGGGGAAGCGAGGAAGAGGGGTGCGATGGCACACGAGGTGGTCGCCGGTCCGGTCCGCCCGGCCGAGGCACCGGGGAACCGGGCCGGGGTCCCGGACAGCCACACCGACCCGGCGGACCATCCGGGTCGACGTCACCGCCGTCCGGGCCCGCCGTTCGGCGTCACCACGTTCGTCCTGACCCAGGGCGTGCTGTTCTTCTGGTGGGCCGCACGCCGTCCCGGACTGTTCAGCCCCGACTCGCTCGACCACGTCTGGCAGGCGACCACCGGGCACTGGAACAGCCACCACCCGCTCGCCTACACGGGGCTGGTCTGGCTGTCGATCCGGCTCACCGGCGGGGTCGGGGCGCTGACCCTGGCCCAGGCCTGCACGCTGGCCGTCGGGGTGACGTACGCCGCCACCGGGCTGCGGCGGCTCGGCGGCCCGGCCTGGGCCTGGGCCGCGGCCGCCGTCGCGGTCGTCTCCCTGCCGCCGGTCGGCGCCTTCGTGGTCTGTGTCTGGAAGGACGTGCCGTACGTCATCTGCCACGTCTTCCTGCTCGGGACGCTGGCCCGGCTGGTCCGGTGGCGTCGGGCCGGCGCGCACCCGCCGTTTCCCGGGGTGCTGCTCGCCGCCGTCCTCGTCGAACTGACCCTGCTCTGCCTCCTCCGGCAGAACGGGTTCCTGGTCGCGGCGGTCGTCACCGGGGTCGTCGCGCTGGTGGTCCGCGGGACCGCGCCGCGGGTGCTGTCGGTCGGGGTGGTGGCGGTGGCGGTCGGCCTGCTGACCAACTGGGTCCTGCCGCCCGCGGNCGGGGTCCGGGACGACGACGTGATCGTGGCGTACGAGACCGTCTTCGCCGACCTCGCGGTCGGATACGCCGCCGACCCGCAGGGCTTCCCGGCCGAGGACGCGGCACTGTTGGCGGCGGTGGCCCCNCTGGCCCACTGGCGCACCTCGGCGAACTGCTACACCGTCGACCCCACCGTCCACCANGCCGACTTCGACCGCCGGGCGGCGGCGGCGCGGCGGGGCGACCTGCTCGCCGCCTGGTGGCGTCTGGTCCGCCGCGCCCCGGCGACGGTCCTCGCGGCACGGTGGTGNCGGGCCTCGATCGCCTGGCGCCCCACCGCGGCCGGGGTGCTCAGCCGCACCCCGACCGCCTGGGCCCTGCCGATCTACCTCGACCGCGATCCGCGGTTCCGGGACGACCGGGTGCGGGCCGTCGCGGCCAGCGAGCCGCTCGGCGAACCGGTGGCCCGGCTGGCGGAGACGCTGACCCGCCGGGCCGGCGAACCGGAGTGGTTGTTCTGGCGGGGTGCGACCTGGGCCTACCTGGCGTACCTGGTCGTGGGGCTGGTGGCCTGGCGGCGCCGGGAACGGGCGCTGCTCGCCCTCGCCGGGCTGAGCCTGGGCAACCAGCTCTCCGTGCTGGTGGTGAACAACGCCCAGGCCGCCCGCTACATGGCCGCCCCGCTCGTCCTCGGGGTCCTGCTGCTGCCGCTTGTCGCCGCCGGCCCGCCACGGGCCCGGTCCGCCCGCGTCGCGCCGTCACCGGACCGGGCCGGGACACCCCCGTTGTCGGTCAGCGACATCACCATCTCGCCCGCCGGTTGAGACCCCCGGCGAGCGGTCGTGGTCTCGTGCCGCCCGCCGCGGCGTCGGCGGGATCGGGCCGGGCCACGGCGCCGGCACGCCCGTCGGGCCGGCGGCGGGCGGTCAGGCCAGGGTGGAGGAGCGCGGGTAGGCGTCGGCCGGGTCGGTCAGGACGTTGACCAGGTACGGCACCCCGGCGTCGAAGGCCCGTTCGAGCGCCGGGGCCAGCTCGGCCGGCTTCGTCACCGTCTCACCGGCCCCACCGAGTGCGGAGACCACCTGGTCGTACCGCAGCCCCGGCTGCAGGTCCGCGGCGACGTCGTAGCCGTACATGGCGCGCATCGGGTGCTTCTCCAACCCCCAGATGCCGTTGTTGCCGACCACGATGACCACGGGCAGCTTCTGCCGCACCAGCGACTCGACGTCCATCAGCGAGAAACCGGCGGCGCCGTCCCCCATCAGCACGCAGATCTGCCGGTCCGGGTAGCTGACCCGGGCCCCCATCGCGTACCCCAGGCCGGTGCCGAGGCAGCCGAACGGGCCGGGGTCGAGCCAGGTGCCGGGCTGGGCCGGTTCGAGGTAGCGGCCGGCGTACGAGACGAAGTCGCCGCCGTCGCCGATGGTGACCGCGTCCGGGGCGAGGACGCGACGCAGCTCGCCGTAGACCCGGGCCGGCTTGATCGGGTCGGTGTCGGCGGCCATCGCCGCCGCGTCCCGGTCCCGCGCCGCCTCCTCCGCGGCGCGCAGTTCGGCCAGCCACGGCTCGTGGTCGGCCCGGTCGCCGCGGTGGTCCGCGAACGCGGTCAGGATCAGCCGCAGGTCGCCGGCCGGGCTGACCGCCGGCTGTACGTGCGTGGCACGCTGGCTCGGGGCGTCGACGACGTGCACCACCGTCGCGTCGCCGAAGTCGCCGAAGTTCAGCCGGAAGTCGAGCGGGGTGCCGATCACCGCCACCACGTCGGCCCCACCGAGCGCGACCCGGCGGGCCTTGGAGAAGTGCAGCNGGTGGCCGGGGGGCAGGGCACCCCGCCCCATCCCGTTGGTGAAGACCGGCACCCGCAGCGCCTCGGCGGCGGCTCGCAGCGCCTCGACCGCGTCCGCGGCGTACACGTCGGAACCGGCGACGACGACCGGGCGCCGCGCCTGCGCGATCAGCCGGACGGCGGTGGCGACCTCGTCCGGGTCCGGCTCGATCACCGGTACGGTCGGCGCNGGCAGCTCCGCCTCCCCGGTGGAGAAGATCACCTCCAGCGGAAAGTCGAGAAAGACCGGACCACGGTGCGGGGTGAGCGCGGTGTCGAGGGCGCGCCCGACCGCACCGGCCACGTCGTCGGTGGCGAGGACGGTGGCGGCGTGCTTGGTCACCGGGGCGACCAGTGGGACGTGGTCGATCTCCTGGAGGCTTCCCGCCCCCCACCGGAAGGCGGGTGCCCGGCCGCCCAGCACCAGCACCGGGGAGGCGTTGAAGTACGCACTGGTCAGCCCCGAGATGCCGTTGGTGACCCCGGGCCCGGCGGTGAGGACGGCGAGCCCGGGTCGGCGCTGGAGCTTGGCGACCGCCTCGGCGGCGAAGACCGCGGACTGCTCGTGCCGGACGTCGTAGATCGGGAACCCGCTGCGGTGCGCGGCGTCGTAGAGCGGGAAGACGTGACCGCCGGAGAGGGTGAACATCTCCCGTACGCCGTACCCGCGCAGCGCCGCCAGCGCCAGCTCGCCACCGTGCCCCTCGACCCGCTCGGTCATCGTCGCTCCCCTCGTCCGTGGCCGAGGTCACAGGTTACCGGCCGGTCACCACGGGGTTCGGCCACGGTCCGTGGGCGGTCGCGGTCCCCGGTCGGCGACCCGCCACCGGCCTCACCGGCCGGTGAAGTCGGGCTTGCGCTTGGCGATGAAGGCGGCCATCCCCTCCCGCCGGTCGTCGGTGGCGAACAGCGACGCGAACAGCTGGCTCTCCCAGGCCAGCCCCGAGGCGAGGTCCAGCTCCAGGCCGCCGTCGATCGCCAGCTTCGCCGCCCGCAGCGCCTGGGCCGGGCCGGTGACGTACGGCCGGACCAGGGCGACCGCCTCGTCGTACACCGCGTCGGCCGGGACCACCCGGTCGACCAGGCCGATCCGCAGCGCCTCGGCCGCGTCGACCATCCGACCCGACATGATCAGGTCCTTGGCCCGGGCCGGACCGACCAACCGGGCGAGCCGCTGCGTACCACCCGCACCCGGGATGATGCCGAGCTTGATCTCCGGCTGGCCGAGCTTGGCGTCCTCGGCGGCCACCCGCCAGTCACAGGCCAGTGCCNGCTCGCAGCCGCCGCCGAGGGCGTATCCGGTGATCNCCGCGACCACCGGCTTCGGGATCCGGGCCAGCGCCCCGATCGCGGCGGAGATGTCGGCGGCCCGCTGCACCATGTCGACGTACGACATGTCGGCCATCTCCTTGATGTCCGCACCGGCCGCGAAGACCTTCTCCCCGCCGTACACCACGACCGCCCGGATCTCGGGGTCGGCGGCGACCTGCGTGGCGGCGGCCCGCAACTCCTCCTGCACCTGGACGTTCAGGGCGTTCATCGGCGGCCGGTCCAACCGGATCGTGCCGATACCGTCGCTGGTCTCCACCCGGACGAAGTCGCCCACAACCCACCTCCACATCACGGTCGCGTGGCCCACCTTAACGCCCGATCAGCAGTCGCGGCGTGGACCGGGTCCGTTCGGCGCCGACGGCCGGCAGGGTGGCGGGGTTCTCGTTACCCTGGGCGACGTCGGCCGTGGGCCCGATCTTCCCGCGGCACGGCGTGTCGGGCCGCCCCGGAGGCGGTGACGTGACGGCCCACCAGGACGGACGACGACCCACCAGGACGATGACCTACCACGACGGATGACGACCTACTACGACGAGGGCCAGGTACGGGTCACCTCGGAGGTGGTCCGGGTCGCGGGGCGGGCGTACCCGCTGCGGGACATCGCCCGGATCTGGCACGTCCGGGCCGGACGCCGCTGGGGCGTCCTGGCCGGACGCGGCGCCCTGCTGGTGTCCCTCGCCGGCCCGTTGGTCGCCGCCGTGGCCGTCCTCCTGGTCGCGGTACGCCTGCGTGCCCCGCTCGCCGTCACGGTCGCCGCCGTCGGGGTNTCCGTCCTGCTCGGACTGGCCGCCGCCCCGGTCACCGACCTTCTGCTCGACCGGATCGACCGCAGCTACGACCAGGGCAGCCACCACCTGGAGATCTGGGCGCAGTGGCGGGGCAGGCCGGTGCGGCTGCTCCGCACCGGCGACGCGTCNCGGTTCGGCCGGATCTACCGTGCCCTGCAGCGGGCGGTCGAGCAGCACNCGACGGACAGTGCCCGCCGCTGACCACGCCGACCGTCCATCCGGTGNGGTGGCCCGGGCCGACGCGGCACGTCGCCGCCACGGTTGACGGGCGCGCTTTGCTGGAATGGTGACGCTCTATTACCGGGACGACACGGTGCGGGTCACCTCCGACGTCATCCAGGCGAACGGGCACGTGGTGCCGGTCGCCGAGGTGACCTACGTCTGGCACACCCGCGGCCCCGGCACCGCCCGGACCCGGACCCGGCTGCTCGGCCGGGGCGTGTTGATCTTCCTCTTCTCGATTCCGCCGCTGGTCGCGGTGATCTGTGTGCTGTCGCTCGCCTACTCCGCCCACGAGCGGAACCAGTGGCGGCTCGCCGCGGTGATCCTGGCCGCCTGCGCGGTCGGGGCCTTCGCGCTCATGCCGTTCCTGGAGCTGCCGCTGACCTGGCTGGACCGCTCCTACGAGAAGGGCGTCCGGGTCCAGGAACTCTGGGTGCAGTACCGCGGCCGGGAGGTCATGCTGGTCCGCACCGCCGACGCGCTCCGGTTCGGCCAGATCTACCGGGCCATCCAACGGGCCGTCGAGCAGCACGGCGCGGAACGCTGACGCCGGGTACGTCAGGGCGCCGGTGACCGGGGGGTGCGTGACGGCCCGGACGCCCGCCGGCCGCCGTCGGTCTGGCGGGCGCCGGCCAGGGTGACCGGCAGCGCCGACAGGCCCCGGATCAGCACGCTGGGGCGCCAGGCGAGCTGCTCGACCGGCACCGCCAGCCGCATCCCGGGGAACCGACGGGCCAGCGCGCCGAAGGCGACCTGTCCCTCCAGCCGGGCCAGCGGCGCGCCGAGGCAGTAGTGGACGCCGTGCCCGAAGGCGAGGTTCGGCACGGCCGGCCGGTCCAGGAGCAGCCGGTCGGGGTCGGGGAAGCGGTCCGGGTCCCGGTTGGCCGCCGCCAGCGACACCAGCACGACGGCACCGGCGGGAATGAGCTGCCCGCCCAGCTCGACCGGTTCCACCGCGGTCCGGAAGGTCGCGGTCTGCACCGGTCCCTCGTAGCGCAGGCACTCCTCGACGACCCCCGGCAGCAGCTCCGGCTCGGCCACCACCCGCGCCCACCGCGCCGGCTCCGACAGCAACAGCAGCACGCCGTTGGCGATCAGGTTGGTCGTCGTCTCGTGGCCGGCGAGCAGCAGCAGGTAGACCATCGAGGTCAGCTCGTCGTCGGTCANCCGGTCGCCCTGGTCCCGGACGGTGAGCAGGGCCGTGAGCAGGTCGTCGCCCGGGTGCCGACGCTTGTCCGCCAGCAGCCCGCGGACGTGGTCCAGCAGGGCCAGCACCGCCGGAACCCACCCGGCCACGTCCATCGGACCGGCGAGGACCGCGTTGACCCAGCCCCGGAAGGCGCTCCGGTCCTCGGCGGGGATGCCGAGCAGCTCGCAGATCACCTCGATCGGCAGCGGGGCGGCGTACGCGTCGAGCAGGTCCACCGTGGCGGCGCCGGTTCCGGCGGCCGTGGCGGCGAGGTCGTCGAGCAGGCGGTCCGCGATCTGCTCGATCCACGGACGCATCGCGGCGACCCGACGGGGGGCGAAGGGTCCGGAGACCAGCCGACGCAGCCGGGTGTGGTCCGGCGGGTCGGCGGAGAGCATGTGCCGGTTCAGCGCCCGCTCGACCTCCTCCGGCACCAGCGTCCGGACGTTGACCCCGCCGGCCGGCTTCGCGGCCTTGCTCAGTCGCGGGTCGCCCAACGCCCGCTGCGCGTCGTCGTACCGCGTCACCAGCCACGCGGTGGTGCCGGTCGGCAACGTGATCTCGACCACCGGGCTCTCGCGGCGTATCCGCGCCAGTACGTCGTGCAGATCCCAGCCGCTGGCGAGGGGATTGGCAACGGGTGCGGTCGACACGGCCTCTGCTCCCGGTCCTCGTTCCGGCTCCGCCGGGGCGGCGGGTCCGCCGGCGGCAGACGCGGTCGATTGTCACGGCATCTCACGACAGATGTCGACATGGAACCCGACAGTGTCGAAATCCCCCTCCTCANACCTTCACCACCTCGCGTCCCAGCGGCCAGAACGCGGCCGGGACCAGCTTGAAGTTCGCGATGCCGAACGGGATGCCGATGATCGTNACGCAGAGTGTGACCGCCGCGACGATGTGGGCCAGGGCGAGCCACCATCCGGCCAGCACCACCCAGAGCACGTTCGCCAGTCCGGAAGCGAGCCCGGCCCCGGGCTTGGTCACCAGGGTGCGGCCGAACGGCCAGAGCGAGTAGGACGCCAGCCGCAGCGCGGCGACCCCGAACGGGATGGTCACGACCAGCGCGAAGCAGACCAGCGCCGCGAGGCCGTAGCCGACGGCGAGGACGATGCCGCTGCCGAAGATCAGCCAGAGGACGTTGAGGAGGAACCGCACCATGCGACCAGGGTGCACCGGCACGGCAAACAGGGCCCGTCACGCCGCCGGCCCCCGGTCGGTCGGTCAGCCGGGCACGTACAGCTCGTCGATCTCGGAGCGGAACGGCAGCGCCACCGAGGCGCCCAGTTTGCGCGCACAGGCCGCCCCGGCCGCGCTGGCCCAGCGGACCGCGTCGACCAGGTCCCGTCCCTCACCCCAGGCCACCNCGAGCGCCCCGGTGAACGCGTCACCGGCGGCGGTGGAGTCGACCAGCTCCACCTTGACCGCCGGCACGTGCAGCGCGGTGCCGTCCCGGTCGCCGTACCAGGCGCCCTGCCGGCCCAGGGTCAGCACCGCCCGGGGGACGACGTCGAGCAACGCCCCGGGTTCGGCGTAACCCGGCCCGATGATGGCTCGGGCCTCGGCCTCGTTGACCACCAGCAGGTCCACCAGGTCGAGCAACTCGACCGGGACCGGTTGCGCCGGCGCCGCGTTGAGCAACACCCGGGTACCGGACTCCCGGGCGGCCCGGGCCGCCTCGGTCACCGTCTGCACCGGGATCTCCAGCTGCGCGACCAGGACGTCCGCCTGCCGAACCGCGGCCAGTTCGGCCTCGGTCAGCCCGACGAAGGCCGAGTTGGCCGCCGGGGTCACCACGATGGTGTTCTCCCCGTCCGCGTCCACGGTGACGATCGCCACGCCCGAGGAGCCGTACACCACGCGGATCCGCTCGGTGTCGACTCCGGCGGCGGCGATGCGGGCCTTGAGGGTCACCCCGAACGCGTCGGAGCCGATCGCGCCGAGCAGCGCCGTGTCGCCACCGGCCCGGCTGGCCGCGATCGCCTGGTTGGCACCCTTGCCGCCGGCCACCATGACGAAGTCGGTACCGAAGACGGTCTCCCCCGGTTTCGGCAGCACCGCCGTGGTCACCACCAGGTCCATGTTGGCGCTGCCCATCACGACGATTCGCGGTCGCTGCCGTCCCACCGACACCTCCCGATCCGGCGAATGCCCGAGTCTAGAGCGGATGGGCGCCGAACGCTTCTGGCAGGCTGCACGGCATGGGCCAGATGCCGATCGGAGTGCTGTACCGCGGCCACACCCCGCCGGAGCAGCTGCCGGCGTACGCCCGGCTGGTGGAGCGGCTCGGCTACGACGAGCTGTGGGTGGTGGAGGACTCCTTCTTCGGCGGCGCCGTCTCCACCGCCGCCGTCGCGGCGGCGGCGACCGACACCCTCCGCATCGGCATCGGCATCCTGCCGGCGGTGTTCCGCAACCCGGCGTTGGCCGCCATGGAACTGGCCAACCTGGCCCGGCTCTTCCCGGGACGGATCCTGCCCGGTTTCGGGCACGGCAGGTCGGCCGGGGTACGCCGGGTCGCGGCCGGCCACCCGTCCCCGCTGGCGGTGCTCGGCGAGACGGTCACGGCGGTCCGCGCGCTGCTCGCCGGCCAGACCGTCACCGTGACCGGCCGGCACGCCCGCCTCGCCGAGGTGGCGCTGGAGTTTCCGCCGGAGCGGCCGCCGCCGATCGCCACGGGCGTCCGCAACGCGCGTTCGCTGCGGCTGTCCGGCCGGGTCGCCGACGGCACGGTCCTGGCCGGGTGCGCGAGCCCCGAGTACGTCCGCTGGGCCCGACGCCTCATCGACGAGGGGCGCCGGGAGGCCGGGCGGACCGACGACCATCGGCTCACCGTCTACGTCCACCTGGACCTCGACGAGACCCGGGACAGCGCCCGGCGGGAGATCGCCACCCGGCTCGTCGACGGCGGGCCGCTCTCCCCGGCCGACGCCGAACTGGCCGACGAACTCGCCGCGCTGCTGGCCGCCACGCCCGGCGTGGCGGCACTGGCGGCGGCGCTGCCCGAGCGCTTCCTGGAGCGGTTCGCGGCGGCCGGCACCGCCGAGCAGTGTGCGGCGGCGGTGGCCCGGCTCCGCGACGCCAGCGCGGACGCGGTCGTCCTCGTCCCGCCGCGCGACGCCCCGTCGGCGGTGGCCCAGCTCACCCTGGCGGCGGAGTCGCTGCTGCCGATGCTGCGCGCCGCCACCGGCTGACGGGGTGCCCGGGGCCGGCTCAGGCNGCCCGGGCGGTGAACCGGTCTCCGACCCGGTCGACCACCAGCGGCACGCCGAACGTCTTCGACAGGTGCTCNCCGGTGATCGTCTCCGNGATCGGCCCCTGCGCCACGANGCCGCCCTCACGCAGCAGCAGCGCGTGGGTGAATCCCGGNGGGATCTCCTCGACGTGGTGGGTGACCAGCACCAGCGCNGGCGAGTCCGCGTCGTGGGCCAACTCGGCCAGCCGGGCCACCAGATCCTCCCGGCCGCCCAGGTCGAGGCCGGCCGCCGGCTCGTCGAGCAGCAGCAGCTCCGGGTCGGTCATCAGCGCCCGGGCGATCTGCACCCGCTTCCGCTCGCCCTCCGACAGGGTGCCGTACCGCCGGTCGGCCAGCGCGGCCACACCGAGCTGGCCGAGCAGCGCGTTCGCGCGTGCCTCGTCCAGCTCGTCGTACTGCTCGCGCCAGCGGCCGACCACCGACCAGGCGGCGGTCAGCACCACGTCCCGGACCCGTTCGTCGGCCGGGATCCGCTCCGCCAGCAGGGCTGTGGTCAGGCCGATCCGGGTACGCAGCTCGGAGAGNTCGACGCGGCCGACGCGCTCACCGAGCACGTGCACCACCCCGGTGGTCGGGTGCAGCCGCGCCGCCGCCAGGTTCAGCAGCGTCGTCTTCCCCGCGCCGTTCGGCCCCAGCACGACCCACCGCTCGGCGGCCGTCACCCGCCAGGTCAGGTCATCGAGCAGCGCGTTCCCGGAGCGCATGACGGTGACCCGGTGCAGGTCGATCACCACGTCCGGGCCCGGCGGCGGTACGTCGTCACCGGCGTCGGTGCCCGCTGCGGCACCGGCGGAGAGGTAAACGGGGTTGTCACGCACCCATCCATCCAACCACGCACCCGACCGTCCCTCACGGGACCCTCCGGGCCGCCCGCGCGGGGTGGTCGCCGGGCGTGGCCCGGCCCTCGCGGCCCGGTGGTGGGCGGGCCCACGCCCCACGCGGCGCGGGCCCGCCCACGTCGCGTCAGACCCGGGTGATCCGGACCGCGTCGGCGATCACCAGCCCGGTGCCGGCGGTCCACCGGCTCACCCCCACCTTGTTGCCCTCGCCGGCGGCCAGGGTGAAGGTGCCCAGGTTGCGCCACGTCCCACCGCCGGAGCGCTGGTCGACGTAGACGGTCTGGTTACCGCTCGGCGTGACGATGATGTAGGGCGCGGCGCTGTTGTAGCCGGAGTTGGCCGGGTACCAGACCTCGACGCGGTAGCTGGCCGTGGCCGGGATGTTCGCCCGGTACCAGGCCGGGTCGCTGGCCGCGACCGGGTCGGCGAACCGGTAGTCGGAGCCGTACCGCTGGCTGGAGTAGCTGGACGTACCCCAGTTGCTGCTGGCGGTGAACGCCCCGGAGGTGCTGTTGTCGATGGTCACCGACCAGCTCGGCGACGGGTTGCTCGAACCGGTGACGAGCTGCATGTAGTAGGNCCAGTTCCAGTTCGGCCCCGGGTCGGTGTGGGTCGCCCCGGGCACCTGGTTGTGGCCGATGATGTGGCTACGGTCCTTCGGGATGCCGTACCGGTCGCAGAGGTGGCGGGTCAGCGCGGCCGAGGAGCGGTACATGGCGTCGGTGAACCAGGACGCCTGGTTGACGTAGCCCTCGTGCTCGATGCCGATCGACTGGGTGTTGTACGTCCAGTTGCCGGCGTGCCAGGCGATGTCCTTGTCCCGGACCGACTGGGTCACCGCGCCGTCCGAGGAACGGACCACGTAGTGCGCGCTGACCTGGGCCGAGGGGTTCTGGAACCAGCTGATCGTGCCGGCGTACGACCCCTGGGCCACGTGGATCACCACGTAGTTGATCTGGTACGTCGACTCGCGGTTGGAGACGGTGTAGTTGGCCGAGTGCGCCGGAGCCCAGGCGGCCGGCCCGTAGTCGGTGCTCATGATGCCCACGCCGTCCGTGCTGCCCAGCGGGGCGACGTTGGCCAGGGCACCCCGCTCGGGGGCGACCTTCCGGGGCGCGAGGCGGACCGGCCCGCCGTCGGTGGCGGCGTCGACGCCGGTGGCGAGCAGGTCGTAGACGGCGTCGGCGTAGAGCCGGGCGACGGCCGGGTCGCTCGCGCCGCCGTACCGGGCGACGACGCCGTACCAGCGGTTGACGTCGGCGCGTTGGGCGGCGGTCAGCCCGGCGGCGTCGGCGTACGAGCGCAGCACCGCGGCCGCCCCGGTGATGTTGGCGGCGGTGTCGGTTCGCAGGGTCGCCGCGTCGAGGCCGGTCAGCGTGACCGCCTCGTCCAGGGTCCGCNCCTGCGGGTTGCTGGCCAGGTGCATCACACCGTAGCCGTTGGAGGCGCTCGGCGCCCCGGCGTGGCCGTCGAGGTGGGTCTCGGCGTAGCCGAGGGCGACCAGCAGGTCGCGGGGTACGTCGTAGCGGGCCGCCGCCCGCTCGAAGGCGGTCGCCATCGGCCCGGACCGGGCGGGCAGGACGCCGGCCGACGGTCCGCCCACCCCGTCGCTGCCGGCGGGGCGGGCGGCCGCCGCCTGACCGGTCACGCCGAGGGTGAGGGAGGCGATGAGTGCGGCACCGAGCAGGTGGCTCAGGCGCGGCTGGAGATGCCGAACGGTCACGGTCACTCCTCTCGGGTGCACGGACGCCCTGGGGGTGNGGGCGCCGGTGGCCGTACCGTATAGTGTTGCATTCGTCTATGTCGAGAGATTGCACTCGACTGACGATTGATGAAAACTATCTACATGTCGCGCGGACGGGTGTGCCCAGGCTCCGGTGTGTCCCGTGTGTGGGCGGTGACGGCGACGGCGTGGGCCACCGGCCGGCGCCGGCCTGGTCCAGCCCGGACACCCGCGCGGCGGACCGCCCGATGTGGGCAACGTCACGACCCGGTCGACGATGCGCGTCGTCACCCGGCCGACGCCGCCGCGACCGCGGCTCAGTCGACGGTGGACCCGAAGACCTCGTCGCGGACCGCGTCGAGTGCGACCCGCAGGGCACCACGCAGCACCGGCTCCTCGGTCAGCTCGGTCGGCACCACCCGGGGCGCGACCAGGGTGATGGCCGCCACCTCGTGCTGCACCCGGTCGGCCAGCGCGGTACCACCGGCCTGGCCGACCTCGCCGGCCAGCACCACCAGTGGCGGGTCGAGTACGACACAGCTACTGGCCACCCCCAGCGCCAGTCGACGTGCCACCTCGTCGAGCACCGGGCCACCGGCCGTGCCCGCGGCGATCGCGGCCCGGATCGCGTCCGCGGCCGAGCCGGCCCGGAAGCCGCGCTCGCGCGCCACCGCGCGGATGGCGTCCGCCCCGGCCAGTTGCCCGAACGGAGGCTTCGCCCGCCGGGAGGCGTCCCGGTGAATCTCCGCTCCCGGCACCGGCAGGTACCCGATCTCGCCCGCCGCGCCGGTGCTGCCGCGGTGCAGCCGCCCGTTCAGCATGATCGCCAGACCGATGCCGACACCCAGCCACACCAGGACGAAGTCCGTCACCCCGCGCGCCGCCCCCGACTCCGCCTCGGCGACGGCGGCCAGGTTGACGTCGTTCTCGAAGACGACGGTGGTGTCGAGATCCTCGCGCAGCGCGGCGAGGAGGCCACGGTGCCAGCGCGGCAGGTTGAACGCGAAGGTGATGTCCCCGGTGTTCGGGTCGACCAGACCCGGCGTACCGAGTACCACCCGGCGGACGCCGCCGAGGNCGACGCGGGCCTCACTCGCCGCCTGCACCACCGCGTTGTGGACCACGCCGACCGGGTCGTCGGTGTCGCGGGTCGACTGTTCCACCCGGCCGATCACCTCGCCGGTGATGTCGGCGCAGGCGGCCACCACCCGGTCCGGTCCGACGTCGACACCGACCACGTACGCGCTCTCCGGCCGTACGGCGTAGAGCTGGGCGTTCGGGCCCCGCCCGCCGGCCTGTTCGCCGACCCGGGTCACCAGGCCCCGCTCCTCCAGCCGTTCCACGAGCTGGGAGGCGGTGACCTTGGACAGCCCGGTCAACTCACCCAGCTGCGCACGGGTGAGCGGACCCCGCGTGAGCAACAGCTCCAGCGCCGCGCGGNCGTTGAGAGCGCGGAGCAGACGGGGGGTACCGGGCAACCGGGTGTTGGCCATCGCGTCCTCTTACTTTAGGTAAGGTTTCCTAACCAACAGGCTAACGTTCATGGGAGTAGACGTAGCGTAATGGCCCGGAGGGCCNGACTCGCTAAGCCGATCCGGTGCCCTCACTCCCGGGACGGACCTCCCCGACCCCGACGCTCGGCGGTGGGCGACGGCCCGACGGGGGAGCAGCTCCGTCCGCCGACACGGCGGCCCGGTCACCGCCCCGCAGGCGGATCCGCTCCGGTACGCCACGTGCGCCCGCACCAGACCACAGGAGGATTCGTGCCGATCGACCACGGGCTCCGCCGGCTCGCCCTGGGTACGCTGCTCGCCGCCTTTCCCGGGACCACCCCGCCCGGCTGGGCGCTCGACCTCGTCGCCGAGGGCCTGGCCGGACACACCCTGTTCGGTCGGAACATCGGTCGTCCCGACCAGGTCGCCGCACTCACCGCCGCGCTGCGCGAGGCTCGGCCGGACGTCCTGGTGGCGGTCGACGAGGAGGGCGGGGACGTCACCCGGCTCGCCCACGCCACCGGCAGCCCCTACCCCGGCAACGCCGCCCTCGGCGTGGTCGGCGACGTCGCCCTGACCCGTCGGGTGTACCGCGCGATCGGTGACGACCTGGCGGCACTCGGGATCAACCTCAACCTCGCCCCGACCGTCGACGTCAACACCGCCGACGACAACCCGATCATCGGCACCCGCTCGTTCGGTGCCGACCCGGCACAGGTCGCCGCGCACGCCGCGGCGGCGGTGGCGGGCCTGCAGGCGTCCGGGGTCGCCGCCTGCGCCAAACACTTCCCCGGGCACGGCGCCACGATCGCCGACTCACACCTGGAACTGCCCACCGTGGACGTACCGGTCGACGTGCTGCGAGGCCGCGACCTGCCTCCCTTCGCGGCCGCGGTCGGCGCGGACGTCAAAGCGATCATGACCGCCCACATCCGGGTGCCCGCGCTGACCGGCGACGACCCCGCCACGTTCAGCCGCGCCGTCCTGGTCGACCTGCTCCGCACCGAGTACGCCTTCGCGGGGGCGGTCCTCACCGACGCGTTGGAGATGAGGGGCGCCGCGGCGACCGCCGGTGGTGTCGGGCCCGCCGCCGTCCGGGCCCTCGCCGCCGGCGCGGATCTGCTCTGCATCGGCGCCCAGGTCGACGCCGACCTGGTCGAGGCGGTGGTCGCCGAGATCGTGGCGGCGCTGCGCGACGGGCGACTCGCCGTCTCCCGCGTCGAGGAGGCCGCCGAGCGGGTGGCCGCCCTGGCCGCCTGGGCGCGGGTCGACGACGCCCGGGGCGCCGACGCCCGGAGCACCACCGGCCCGGACGGCGAGCCGGGTGAGGCGGCGCTCGGCTACGCCGCCGCCCGGCGCGCCGTCCGCGTCGAGGGTGTGGTGGAGCACCTGGACAACCCCCTGGTGGTGCAGCTCTTCTCCGCCTCGACGATCGCCGAGGGGCGCGTGCCGTGGGGCCTCGGGCCGCACCTTGACGGCATCGAGCAGCTCCGGGTCGTCGCCACCGAGGTCGACGCCGACAGCCTGCGTGCCCGGGCCGGCGGTCGGCCGATCGTGCTGGTCGGCCGACGGCTGCACCAGCTACCCGGCGGGCCGGAGCTCATCGAGGACCTGGCCGCCCGCCACCCGGTCACCGTCGTGGAGATGGGCTGGCCGTCGGGCTGGCGGCCGGCCGGCGCCCGCGCGGTCGTCATGACGTACGGCGCCAGTCACGCCAACGGTCGGGCCGCCGCCGAGGCCCTCGGCCTGGCCGGCTGATCCAGTTTTTCTCACTGGTCGGGAAAGTCGGTCAAGTACCCGAACAGCCAGTTCGGGCGGTTCCCCCGCCCGCTTGTGGCGCGACACAGCCGGTACGTAGCGTTACCGGGGTGGCGACGGCGAGGCCGCACCCGACCCGGCACATCTCGGCGCTGAGCTCGGCCTGGGAGAGGACGCGGGCCGTGGACCGCACCGCTTGCGGCGATCCATGGCCCGCGGGCGCCCCGGGGACCCCGGCGCCGGGCCGGGCGACGGTCGAGATCACGGGCGCCGTCCCGCGGTGATGCCGTAGGCGGACCAGCCGCGGTCGGGGAAGCCGGCCGCCTCGGCGACGCGGGCCGCGCCGGGATCGTCGGGGCGTGCAGGTAGGTCGGCACCAGGCCCTCGTCGAGGATCCGCCGTGCCGCCTGGGCCACCAGCCGCCGGGCCAGCCCCTGTCCGCGGTACGCCGGCGCGGTGCCGACGGCCAGCTCGTGGCCGTACCCGTCGTGGCGTTTGATGCCCACCCCGGCGGCGTATCCGCCGTCCGGTGCCCACGCGACGAGCACCTCGCCGCCGAAGGGACGCAGCCAGTCCGGCACCGNCGGGTGGTCGTGATCCACCCACTCGCCGAGGTCGGGGCCGGGTGCCGGGGCGAGCGTGTACCGGAACACCGCCCGGTGGGCCGACCACCGTGGGCGGTCGAGTACGGCGGGCAGGCGGCGGAGGAACTCGGCCATCGGCAGCCGCGCCAGCGCGCGGACGGCGGCGGTGTACGCCGGTGGCACGGACAGCACCGTCCCGGCGGGGGTCCCGACACCGATCACCGGGTGGATCGCCCCGTCCCAGCCCGGCTGGGTACGCCGGTCGGAGCCGACGACGTCCAGCGCCCGGCCCGGCGGCCACCGCCCCAGCCAGCGCACCAGGTGGTGGTGGAGGCGTCGGTCGGGCATCCGTCGCACGTCCGTCTCCGTCCCGGGCACGGCCGGGGAGGCCACCCTCGGCGCACCCGACAGGGCCCGCAATCCCCGGCCAGCCTATCGGGACGAGCGACAAAAATCGATATCTCTAGATGAAATCACCGAAGCCCGGGGATGCCACCCGAAACGGCCGGATGGCCGGACCGGGCCGGACGGCCGGGGAACCCGCCCGGAGGACGAGGGACGTGCGCTCGAAGACGCGGTTGGAAGACGTGGCTGGAAGGCGGAGCTAGAAGACGTAGCGCTCGGCCAGCGTCTGGTAGTCGAACTGCTCGTCGTCGGCGAACCAGAGCTGGGACTCGTACTTCGCCTCGTCCACGCTCCCCGAGGCGTGGACGAGGTTGGCGACCGCCTTGCCGGTCTCCTCGGCGTGCGCCTTCGACATGTGCGCGAAGTCGCCCCGGATGGTCCCCGGCGCGGCCTGGGCCGGGAACGTCGGCCCGATGATCCGGCGAACGTTGGCCACCGCGTCCNCCCCTTCGAGCAGCAGGGCGACGACCGGGCCCTGCTGCATGTAGGCGGCCGTGGCGTCGTAGACGCTCTTGCCGAACCGTTCCTCCAGGTCGAAGTAGTGCCTGCGGGTGAAGTCCGGGTCCATCTGCTTCATCTTCAGCCCGACGATCTTCAGCCCGGCGTCCTCGAAGCGCTGCACCAGTCGCCCGACCAACCCCCGCGCCACCGCGTCGGGCTTGAGCAGGACAAGAGTCCGTTCCGTGGCAGCCACCGTGGCCCCTCCTCGATCAGGTGGTCCGGGCCGTCGTGAACTGGTTCCACCGGCTGCCCGAGGACGTGGCCGTCGGGTCGCCGCTCCAGCGACAGGCCGTTGGGACCACGATAGTAGTAGCCACCGGCGGCGAGACGGCCGCACCGGTGTGCCTCCGACGTGCGACTCCGGTCGACGGCAGCCCGGCCCGGGCTCCGGCCGGTGGCGGCCGCCCCGCGTGGCGTGCGAACCGTCCCCGCCCCGCTACCCGCCCGAGTCGGGGCGTTCCACGGTCTCGCTCGTCGGCAGCCGGGGCGTGCGCGGCACCGGCTGCTGGTACGCCGGGTCGGGCAGTCCCAGCCGCAGCGCCAGGTACGGCTGGCCGAGGCCGGCGAGCATCCGGCGCAGGAGCTGCCGGGTGACCGGGACCTCGACCGCTCCGCTCAACGGCACCAGGGTCACCCCGAAGCGGGTGGCGGTCAGCCACACCGCGGAGAGGGCCTCCCCGGCCCGCAGCCAGCTCTCCGGCTCGTCGTCGTCACCGAAGAGGACCCCGTAGACGGCGGCCTGGTCGTGCCCCGGCCCGACCGGAAGGGTGCCGACGCGNCCGAAGTCCCGGGCCGGGACGGTGGTCTGCGGCGCGCGCTCCAGCAACACGTCGGCGGGGAGTCCGCTGCCCTTCGACGCCGCCCGGCTGGTCCAGTACTCCAGCTCCTCCCGTACCGCCGGATCGTCGGCGAGCAGTTCGCCGGCCCGCCCCGCCGCCGCGGCGAGTTCGATCACCTGGTCGTCGCGAAGGATCTGCAGCCGGACACCCTGCGGCACGGCCGCGGCGACGATCGCGTCCAGCGCCGCCCGCGGTACCTCCTGGTCGCTGACGGGCCGGCGGTCGGTGTGCCGCTGCGGAATCCGGCTGGCCAGCTCGATCGCGTCCGGCGGGGCCGGGGCCTGTCCGGTGGGGGTGATCCGGGCGAGCAGGTCGGGACGGGCCGGGTCCGGGAGCCGGTCGACCCGCACCGTCCAGCCGTCGGCGACGAGGGAGATCCGGGCGTGGTGCAGTGCGGCGCCACAGCTCATCATCAGCAGCCGGTGCTCGGGGTCGCCGGGGCCCAGCCGCCGCTCCTCGGCGACGGAGAGCTCGAGCAACCCGGGTTCCACCCGCCAGTGCCAGGGCTGGGTGTTGTGTACCGAGGGCGCGTGTGCCGCGTTCTCCGCGGCGCGGGCGAGGGCGTCGGTCGCGGACCGGTTTCCCCCGGACGTTGCATCGATCATCGCCTGATCCCCTCCGTCCTGCACCCATCGTGCCGCATTCCCCGACGATTCGCGCGTCATTGGGCACACCGGGAGACCAACGCCACCCCGGCGGCGGGCGGAGCCACCCACCGACCGGCGGCGGGCCCGCCGGCGGGTGCCACCCCCGGCCCTCGCGGTCGTCCGGAACCGGGCCGCCCGCGCCGTGGCGGCGCGGCCGGACCGGGCGGGCGGACCCACGGAGGCCACGGCCGCGGACGGCCCGGCCCCGTACGCTGAGCGCGAACGTCCGCTGCGACCCGGTCCCGCACCTCGACCTCGACACCGGCCCGGAGCCGGCCCCGTACGCTGAGCGCGTAAGTCCGCTGCGGCCTCGGCCCGGGGTCGCTACCTTCGGCCCCATGACGAGTCCACACACCCCACAGGCCCGCAGCGCCGACCCGGCGCACAGCGCCCTCGACGACTCCGTCTACAAGCGACTGCTCGCCGAACGGATCATCTTCCTCGGCACCGAGGTCACCGACGAGGTGGCCAACCGGATCTGCGCGCAACTGCTGCTGCTCGCCGCCGAGCNCCCGAACCGGGACATCCACCTCTGGATCAACTCCCCGGGTGGCTCGGTCTCGGCCGGGATGGCCATCTACGACACGATGCAGTTCATCGAGAACGACATCTCCACCGTGGCCCTGGGACTGGCCGGCTCCATGGGACAGCTGTTGCTCTGCGCCGGCACCCGGGGCAAGCGGTACGCGTTGCCGCACGCCCGGATCGTGATGCACCAGCCGCACGGCGGCATCGGCGGCACGGCGGCCGACATCGCCATCCAGGCCGGGCAGATGATGTACACCAAGCGCGTCCTGCTGGAGACGATCGCGCGGCACACCGGACAGCCGTACGAGCGGATCGTGGCCGACGCCGACCGTGACCGTTGGTTCACCGCGGAGGAGGCCCGGGAGTACGGCTTCATCGACCAGGTGATCGCGGGCGCGGCCCAGCTCACCCCGGGCGGCCGGGCCCGAGGGTGAGTCTCGCCCGGCGGCACCACGGACCGGTCGACCGACGGCCCTGTACAGCGGCCACCGAAACCATATCTTTATATTGACCNAATTCGGTTCAGGGTGGAGCAGCATTCGTCGGAATTCAGTTACTGGCGGCGCCAAAGCCACAAGTCGCGACATTCCCCGACCCGCACCGCAATGTGCCCCATCACCCGCTTGCGCGCTTTGACGAGCGATGTGACAACGGCTCCCGCCTCTTGGTCCTCTGTGGAAGGATCATGAATCGACAGGCCGCCGTGCGGCGTATGTCGTCATGCCGGAACGAAAACCGAGCCGGCACGGAAAAGGGGAGGCCACATTGTCNCTCCGTGCTGCTCCACCCACCGCCGAACGTATTCACCACGCATTCGAGGAGCAGGCGAGGCGGACCCCGGACGCCACCGCCCTCGTCGTCGGTGTGGAACGGCTCAGCTACGCCGAACTCGACGCACGAGCCGAACGCGTCGCCGCCGCGCTGCGGGCCCGCGGCGCCGGACGCGGCGATCTGGTCGGGGTCTGCCTGCCCCGGACCTCCTGGCTGATTCCCACACTGCTCGGCGTCCTCAAGTCCGGGGCGGCGTACGTGCCGCTCGACCCGAACTACCCGGCCGACCGGTTCCGGCTGATCACCGAGGACGCACGGTCGCGGCTGGTGGTCTGCGACGCGACGACGGCCGGCCTGGCGGCGACCGCCGGGGCGGAGGTGCTCGACGTCGCCGACGTGCCGGCCACGCCGCCGGCCGGCACCGACGTGACCCCGGACGTCGAGGGCGAGCCCGGCGACCCGGCGTACGTTCTCTACACCTCCGGATCGACCGGGGTGCCCAAGGGCGTACCACTGGCCCACGCCAACGCGATGGCGTTCCTGCGCTGGGCCGCCACCGCGTACAGCCCGGACGAGCTGCGGGGAAGCCTCGCCGGCGCCTCGGTCTGCTTCGACTTCTCGATCCTGGAGATCTTCGCGCCGCTGGTGACCGGTGGCACCGTCATCCTCGCCGAGACGGTCTTCGCCCTGCCGGACCTGCCGGCCCGGGACGAGGTGACGATGCTGTGCGGGCCCCCCTCCGCACTCGCCGTCCTGCTCAACCGCCCGCTGCCGGCCGGGGTGCGGACCATCAACTTCGGCGGCGAGGTCCTGTCCCGGGCGCTGTGCACCCGTGCCTGGGCCAACCCCGGCGTCCGCCGGCTGGTGAACCTCTACGGCCCCACCGAGACCACCACCGCCTGCCTGGCGTACGAGGTCCGCCCGGACGACCCCGGCGAGCCCGCGCTCGGGTCGCCGATCGCCGGGGCGCTGCTGTCGATCCGCGACGAGGAGGGCCGGCCGCTGCCCGACGGCGAGGTGGGCGAGCTGTGGATCGCCGGTCCCGGGGNCGGCACCGGTTACCTGCACCGCCCGGAGCTGACCGCGCAACGCTACGTCGACGAGGACGGGCGGCGGCACTACCGCACCGGCGACCTGATCCGGCGGCGGGACGGCCGGTACGAGTTCGTGGGCCGGCGCGACGACCAGGTGAAGGTACGCGGCTTCCGGGTCGAGCTGGGCGAGGTGCAGACCGCCCTGGCCGCCCACCCCCACGTACGGATCGCCGTGGTGCTGGCCCCGCTCGACCCGTACGGCACGCGGCGGCTGGTGGCCTACGTCGAACCGTCCGCCCCGGTCACCGAGACGGAGCTGTCGGCGTACCTGCGCGACCGGCTCCCCAACTTCATGGTGCCGTCCCGGATCGCGGTGCTGGAACGGCTGCCGCTCGGCCCCACCGGGAAGGTCGACCGGGCGGCGCTGCCCGAGGTCGAGTTCGCCCACGCCGACGACGAGGCGTACGTGCCGCCGGTGGGCGAGCTGGAGACCGCACTGGCCCGGCTCGTCGCCGAGGTGCTCGGGCTGCCCCGGGTCGGCCGACACGACCGCTTCACCGACCTCGGCGGACACTCCCTGGCCGCCGCCCGCCTGCTGGCCCGGGTCGCCGACGAGCACGGCGTGTCCATCGGACTCGGCCGGTTCCTCACCGCACCGACCGTCGCCGACCTGGCCCGGGCGCTCGCCCCCGAGGCGGCCCGGCCGGTGCCGGTCCGGGTGCCCCGGCAGCGCCACCCGCTCACCGACGCGCAGCGGATCTTCTGGGTGCTGCGCCAGGTGACCGGGACGCCGTGGGCCTCCACCGTGGGGCTGCGACTCACCGTCGACGGGCTGTCCGACCTGGCCGAGCTGCAGGCCGCCCTCGACGCGGTGGTGGTCCGGCACGAGGCGCTGCGGACCCGTCTCGTCGACGACGGCGACGGCCCGTACGCCGAGGTGTCGCCCCCGGCCCCGGTGCCGGTCACCGAGCTCACCCCCCGCCCGGCCGAGAGTGACGCCGGCCTCGACGAGCAGGAGCGGTGCCGGATCGCCGCCGACTTCGCGGCCCAGCCGTTCCGGCTCGCCACCGACGTGCCCATGATCCGGGTCGGGGTGATCTGGACCGGCCCGAGACAGGCCGACCTCGCCATGGCGATCGACCACACCGCCTTCGACGGTTTCTCGATCGGCCTCCTGATGCGGGAACTGGTCGCGGCCCTCCGCGCGGTCCGCACCGGGGCCGNCCCGGTCACCGCGCTCCCCGCGCCGCCCCTGCAGGTCTCCGACGTCGCGGTCGCCGACGAGCAGGCCCGCGCGCAACGGGCCGAGGAGGTCGCCACGTTCTGGCGGACCACCCTGGCCGACGTCACACCCCCGTTCGACCTGCCCGGCAGGCCACGCTCGGCGCCGNCCCGGCACGCGGGGCGCCGGATCATCCGGCCGATCGCGCCGACGCTGCACGCCGACATCGCCGCCCTCGCCGAACGCAACGGGGTCACCCCGTACGCCATCTGGGCCGCCGCCCTGGTCGTGCTCCTGGACGGCCTCACCGGGCGTGCGGACACCCTGCTCGGCGTCGCCGCCGCGAACCGCGACCGGCCCGGCACGGAGGCACTCGTCGGGGCGCTGCTCGACGTGCTGCCGATCCGGGTGGACTGCGCCGACGACCCCTCCTTCGCCGGTCTCGCCGCGCGGGTGGCCGGACGGACCGCGCACGCGCTGGCGCACCGCGACGTCGCGATCGGTGACCTGCCCCGGCTCGCCGGGGTGTCCCGGCCGATCGGCACGGGCCTCACCCCGGTCGTGCTGAGCGTGCAGCCGGACGGCATGCCGATGGAGGTCAGCGAGGCCGGCACGACGGTACGGCTGCGCGGCGAACTGGACACCTCCGCGGCGCAGAACGAGCTGACCGTCTACGTCAACGCCACGGTCGACGGCCCGGAGCTGCACGTCGAGTACGACACCGACCGCTTCACCGACGCCGACGGCGAGCGGATGACAGAGCTGCTGCTGCGGATTCTCCGCGCCGGTGTCGCCGAGCCGCACCGGCCGGTCTCGACGCTGCCGCTGCTCGACGAGACCGAGCGGGCCCGGCTGCTGGCCGTCGGTGACGGCGGCCCGGTGCCGGCCGACCCCGCGCCGCTGGTGGTGCCGACCATCCTCGCGCAGGCCGCCGCCACCCCGGACGCGGTCGCGGTGGTCGGTCCGGCGGGGTCGCTCAGCTACGCGGAGCTCGCGGCGCACGCCGAACGCGTCGCCGCCCACCTCGCCGCGCTCGGCGCCGGACCGGACGCACCGGTCGGCGTCTGCCTGCCCCGGGACCACCACCTGCCGGCGACCCTGCTCGGCGTGCTGCGCGCCGGTGCGGCGTACCTGCCGCTGGAGCCGGACCAGCCGGCCGAGCGGCTGCGCCACCAGGCCACCGACGGCGGGGTCGAGCTGGTGCTGGTCACCCCGGCCACCGCCGCCGCGGTCGCCGGGCTGACCGGGGTGCGGCTGGTCGACGTCACCGCCCTGCCCGACCCGGCCGGGGCCGCCCTGCCGCCGCTGCCGGCCGCCGAGTCGACCGCGTACGTCCTGTACACGTCGGGCTCGACCGGGCGTCCGAAGGGCGTGGAGGTGACCCACGGCAACCTGGCGGCGTTCGTCGCGGCCATGCGACACCGGCCCGGGTACGGCCCCGAGGACGTCTTCCTGGCGGTCGCCCCGCTCTCCTTCGACCTGTCCTGCTTCGAGCTGTGGGTGGCGCTGGCGGTCGGGGCCCGCACCGTGGTCGTCGGCCGGGACACCGCCGTGGACGGCCCGGCGCTGACCGCCCGGGTCGAGGAGACCGGGGTGACCGCGATGCTGGTCACCCCGTCGACGCTGCGGCTGATGCTGGCCGCCGGCTGGCGCGGCGGGCCACGGGTGCGGGTGATCAGCGCGGGCGAGGTGCTCGACTCCGGACTCGCCGCCGAGCTCGCCCCCGTCGTGGGCGCGCTCTACAACGGGTACGGCCCGACCGAGGCGACCGTCCTGGTCACCTGCCACCCGGTCCCGCCCGACGGCACCGGGCCGGTGCCGATCGGCGGGCCCCTGCCCGGCGACCGGCTCTACGTCCTCGACCGTGCCGGCCGGCTCGCCCCGCCCGGCGTGGTCGGTGAACTCTGGATCGGCGGGGCCAAGGTGGCCCGGGGCTACCGCAACCGCCCGGACCTCACGGCGGCGGCCTTCGGCGTCGACCCGTACGCCCCGGGCGGGCGCCGCTACCGCACCGGAGACCTGGCCCGGTGGCGTCCCGACGGCACGCTGGACTACCTGGGACGGCGGGACAACCAGGTCAAGCTGCGCGGCTACCGGATCGAGCTGGACGAGATCGAGGCGGTGCTGCGGGAGCACCCCGGGGTCACGGACGCGGCGGTGACGGTCGTCGACGCCGGAACCCCGGACGCGTACCTCGCGGCGTACCTGGTCGGTGACGAGGGCCTGGACCTGGAATCGGTGGCCGGGCACGCCCGCGGCCGGCTGCCGGGCTACATGGTGCCGCCCCGCTGGACGGTCCTGGAGCGTCTGCCGCGCACCACGGCCGGCAAGGTCGACCGCCGGGCCCTGCCGGCGCCGTCCCGCGCGGCCGTCCCGTCGGTGCCGCCGCAGACCGAGATGGAGAAGTTCATCGCCGAGGTCTGGGCCGACGTGCTGGGCCGCCCGGAGGTGGGCCGGGACGACGACTTCTTCGCCATCGGCGGCCACTCGCTGGCGGCCACCCGCCTCACCGGCCGGCTCCGCGCGCAGCTCGGCTGTGATCTCGGGGTCCAACTGCTGTTCCAGCATCCCCGGCTGGCCGACTACGCCGCCCGGGTCGAGGAGATCCTCCTCGCCGACCTGGCGGCGAACCCGACCGGGGAGGACACCGGCACCACCGAGGGACGGTCCCGGTGACCGGGGTCGAGGAGCGGGTGACGCCGGTCGGCGACGCCGACCTGCGGGCCCGCCTGGCGCAACGGCTCGCCCAGGCCCGGCGGGCCGCGACGACGACCACGATCCCACGCCGGCCGGACCCGTCCGCGCCGGTGCCGCTGTCCGGCGCCCAGGCCGGCATGTGGTTCGCCGCCGAGTACGAGCCGGACAGCCCGGCGTACAACGTCCCGACCGGGCTGCGGCTGCGCGGCCGGCTCGACCGGGACGCCCTCGTCGGGGCGGTCACCGACCTGGTCGAGCGACACACGGTGCTGCGCAGCGTGGTGTCCCCCGGCGACGACGGACCGGTCGCGGTGCAACGGCCCGCCACCGACCTGCGCGTCGGGTACGTCGACCTGTCCGGCGAGGCCGAGCCGGAGGCGGCGCTGCGCGACCGACTGGACCGGGAGGCCGCCCAGCCCTTCGCGCTGGACCGCGACCTGCCGGTCCGGGTGACGCTGTACCGGCTCGCCGAGGACGACCACGTGCTCGCGCTGACCTTCCACCACATCGCCGTCGACGCCTGGTCGCTGCGGCTGGTCGTCGGCGACCTCGCCGCCAACTACGGCGTCCGGGTCGGTGCCGGGGGCGCCGCGCCACCGCCGGCCCTGCAGTACGCCGACGTGGTGGCCTGGGAGCGTGAGCGCGCCGACCCGGCCCGGCGGGCCGCCGGGCTCGACTGGTGGCGGGAGCGGCTCGCCGGCCTGCCCGCCGTGCTGCCGCTGCCGACCGACCGTCCCCGGCCCACCGTGGTCGAGTCCGCCGGCGACCGGGTCCCGGTGGACCTGCCGGCCGACCTCGCCGACGGGGTACGCAGGGCCGCGACCGCGACCGGCACCNCCCCGTTCATGGTGCTGCTCGCCGCCTGGCAGGCCCTGCTGGCCCGGGTCAGCGGGACCGACGACCTCGCGGTGGGCATGATCTCCGCGGGTCGGAACCACCCGGACACCGAGTCGGTGGTGGGCTGTTTCGTGCAGACCGTGGCCGTCCGGGCGGACCTGGCCGGGGNGCCCACCGGCCGGGAACTGCTGGCGCGCGTCCGCGCCGCGGTGCTCGGCGCCCTGGACCACGCCGACGTCTCGCTGGAGGAGGTCCTGGCCGCGGTACGTCCGGAGCGGGTCGCGGGCGCCCACCCACTGTTCCAGACCCTGATCAACGTCTACGACGACCCGCTGGGCGGGGTGAGCCTGCCCGGCCTGCGGGCCGAGGCGGTCGACCGGGACACCCCGACCGCCAAGTTCGACCTGAGTCTGAACATCGCCGACCCGGGGCCCGGCCGGCCCCTGTCGGGCTGGCTCGGGTACCGCACCGCGCTCTACGACCGGTCGACGGTCCGGGACCTGGCCACCTGGTTCACCACCCTGCTGCGCGGCCTGGTCGCCGACCTCGACCGGCCGGTGCCGGAACTCCCCCTGGCGCCGGTCACCGGGCCGCTGCTGCTCGGGCCGGAACCGTCCTGGCCGGACGCGNCGACGACGCTGACCGCCCTGATCGACCAGCAGGTCCGCGACCGTCCGGACGCCCCGGCGGTGGTGGGNCCGGACGGCACCCTGAGTTACGCCGAGCTGGGCCGGCGGGCCGACCTGCTGGCCGGTCGGCTCCGCCGGGCCGGGGTCGGTCCCGACGAACCGGTGGCGGTCTGGGTCGAGCGGAGCACCGACCTCGCCGTCGGCCTGCTCGGCATCCTGCGGGCCGGCGGCGCCTACCTGCCGCTGGACCCCGGTTACCCGAGCGCCCGCGTCCGGGCGATGGTGGCCGGCGCGGGCGGCCGGCTGGTCGTCACCCAGCCCGACCTGGCGGCCCGGCTCGCCGACGACGACCCGGAGCGGGACGCCGCCGGAGACGAGCCGACCCCGGTACCGGTGGTCCTCGCCNCCGGCGTGCCGGTCGGACCGGATCCGGAGACCNCCGTCGGGGACACGGCCGTCCCCGACGACCCGGACCGGCTCGCCTACGTCATCTTCACCTCGGGTTCGACCGGCACCCCGAAGGGCGTGGCGGTGCCGCACCGGTCGATCGTGCACTACCTGCGGGCCGTGCTCGACCGGTTGGGTCCGGCCGCCTCCGGCGGCGCATCCTTCGCGCTGGTCTCCACCGCCGCCGCCGATCTCGGCCTGACCTGCGTACTCGGTGCGCTGGTGACCGGCGGCACCCTGCACGTGGTGGACCGGGAGACGTCCCTGGACCCGACCGCGCTCGCCGACTACCTGGCCCGGCACCGGGTCGACGTCCTCAAGCTGGTGCCGAGCCAGCTACGCCTGCTGGAGTCACACGGCGACCTGGCCGGCGTGCTTCCCCGTCGGCTGCTGGTGCTGGCCGGTGAGGCGTGCCCGTGGGACCTGGTGCGCCGGGTCCGCGACGCCCGGCCGGACCTCGCGGTCCAGAGCCACTACGGCCCGACCGAGACGACCGTGGCGGTGCTGGCCTGCGACGTGGACGAGGTGCCGGAGGAGCAGCGGGTCGGTCACCTGCCGCTGGGCCGGCCGCTGGCCGGTGCCCGGCTGCACGTCGTGGACCGCGCCGGGCGTCCGCTGCCCGCCGGGGTCCCCGGTGAGCTGGTCATCGGCGGCCCGGGGGTCTCCCGGGGCTACCTGGGGCGCCCGGAGGCGACCGCCGCGGTCTTCGTCCCNGACCCCGTGGACGGCACCGGACGCTGCTACCGGACCGGCGACCGGGTCCGGATCCGCACCGACGGCACNGTGGACTTCCTCGGCCGGATCGACGACCAGGTGAAGATCCGGGGCTTCCGGGTGGAGCCGGGTGAGGTGGCCGCCGCCTGCCGGGCGGTGCCCGGGGTCGCCGACGCCGTCGTGCTGCCGGTCGGCGAGGAGCCCCGGCGGCAGCTCGCGGCCTGGCTGGTCCGGCACCCCGACGGCGACGTCGACGTCTCGGCGGTCCGGGCGGCACTGCAGGCGCGGCTCCCGGACCACATGGTGCCCAGTGCGTACGTGGTGCTCGACGCGCTGCCGCTGAACCCGAACGGCAAGGTGGACCGGGCCGCGCTGCCGCCGCCGGTGGCGGCCGCGCACACCCCGCCCGCCACCGACACCCAGCGGCGGATCGCCGCCGTCTGGGCCGAGCTCCTCGGCGTCGCCGACGTCGGTGCCGAGGACGACTTCTTCGCGCTCGGCGGCGACTCGTTCACCGCGGTACGGGCGGTACGGGCCATCGACCCCCGGCTCCGGGTGATCGACCTCTTCACCCACCGCACCGTCGCGTCGCTCGGCGCGTACCTGGACGGGCTGGCCGGCACCGANGGCNCCGGNCTGCTGCACCGGCTGGCCGGNCCGCCNCCGGGGGTCGCGACGACACTGACCGCGGTCTGCGTCCCGTACGGCGGCGGGTCGGCGGCGGCGCTGCAACCGTTCGCGGCCGCGCTGGCCGCCGCGCGGCCCGGCACCCAGGTGTACGCGGTCGAGCTGCCCGGCCACGACCCGGCCCGCCCGGACGAGCCGCTGCTGCCCCTGCCCGACCTGGTCGAACGCTGCGCCGCCGAACTGGCCGCCGTGGACGGCCCGGTGCTGGTCTACGGTCACTGCGTCGGCACCGCCGCCGCGCTCGCCCTCGCCGAGCGGCTGGAGCGGGACGGGCGGGAGGTGGTCGGGCTGGTCCTGGCGGCCAGCTTCCCGATGGCCCGACTGCCCGGTCGGCTCTCCCGCTGGGTCAACCGGCTGTTCCCGAGCGACCGCTGGCTCTCCGACCGGGCGTACCGGGACCTGCTGAGGACGATGGGCGGGTTGGAGGACGTCGCGGAGACCCCGGAGGCGGCGGCCGACATCGCCACCATGCTCCGGGCGCTGCGGCACGACGCCCGGGAGGCCGAGTCCTGGTTCAGCGACCGGCTCGGCGACGCCGGCGCGCCGCGGCTGCGTGCCCCGGTGCTGGCGGTGGTCGGGGAACGGGACCGCAGCACCGAGCTGTACACCGAGCGCTACCGCGAGTGGTACGCCTTCGCGGAGCGGGTCGAGCTGGCCACCATCCCCCGCGCCGGACACTACTTCCTCAAGCACCAGGCGACGGAGCTGGGCGCTCTGGTGGCGGACCGGCTGCGGGCCTGGCGGTCCGGCGACCTGCCGGCCGCGACCGGTCCGGACCTGCTCTCCCGGGCGGAGACGCGGCGGAACCTGCGGTCCTTCGGCCTGCTGGCCGGCGGCCAGTTCGTGTCGATGGTCGGCAGCCAGCTCAGCTCCTTCGCCCTCGGCGTCTGGGTCTACCAGGAGACCGGGCGGCTGCTCGACTTCGCGATGATCACCATGCTGGCGTTGGTCCCGGCGGTCTTCGCCGCCCCGGTCGGCGGCGCGATCACCGACCGCTTCGACCGGCGCCGGGTGATGCTGCTGTCGGACCTGACCGCCGCCGTGGCGATGGCGCTGATCGTGGTGCAACTGTGGCTCGGCGAGCTGCGGATCTGGCAGGTCATGCTGGTGGCGACGGTCGGATCCCTCGCCACCGCGGTGCAGCGGCCGGCGTACCTGGCGGCGATCGCCCAGCTGGTGCCGAAGCCGTACCTGCCCCAGGCGAACGCGCTGGCCAACCTGGGCACCGGGATCGGCACGCTGCTCGGCCCGCTCGCCGGGGGCGTCCTGGTCACCGCGCTCGGGCTGCCCGGGGTGGTGGCCCTGGACGTNCTCGGCTTCGTGGTCGCGGTCGGCACGATGCTGGCGGTCCGGTTGCCGAACCGACTGTTCCGACGCCGCGAGGAGACCTTCCTCCGGGCGTTGTCCGGCGGCTGGCGGTTCATCCACCGGCGGCGGGCGATGAAGCTCATGATCGTCTTCTACGTACCGGTGAACTACCTGCTGGCGGNGGGGTCGGTCCTGGTCACCCCGCTGGTCCTCGGCTTCGGCACGGCCACGACACTCGGCGTGGTCACCGGTGTCGGCGGCCTGGGCGCGGCGGTCGGCGCGCTGGTGATGGTGGTCTGGGGCGGTACCCGGCGGCTCGCCGTCGGCATGATCGGTTTCACCGCCCCGGTCGGTCTGGGCATGGTGCTGATGGGCATACGTCCCGGGCCGGCACTGGTCGCCACGGGGCTGTTCCTGTACTGGGCGGCCCTGTCGATCCTGAACGCGCACTGGATCTCGATCATCCAGGTGAAGGTGGTGCAGGATCTCCAGGGCCGGGTGCTGGCGGTCAACCAGATGCTCGCCGCCGCGATGATGCCGCTGGGCTTCGTCACCGCCCCGGCGATCGCGGAACGGATCGTCGAGCCGCTGCTCGGCGGGGGTGCCAACCAGGCCGTCGCGGCGCTGCTGGTCGGCGCCGGCGTGGTGCTGGTGCTCTGGAGCCTCGCCGGGCTCGCCTACCGCCCGCTGCGCCGGCTGGAGGACGACCTGCCGGACGCGGTCGCCGGACCGGAGATCGCCGACGACCTCGACGCGCTCCAACGCGAGGTGGACGCCCGCACGCTCGGCTGACGACCCGGGGCGGATGCCGGCGGATGCCGGCGGCGGCACCGCCGGCATCCGCCCGTCCCGCGCGCCGTGGCGGCGCACGTCGGTGAGCCCCGCGGGCCGGTACGACGGCGCGCGGAACGGCGGCGGGCCTGTGGCGCGGCGGCGGGTCAGCGCCGGTCGCCGACGCCGAGGCCGAGAACGATCATCCCCAGCCCGAGCCCCAGATGCAGCCAGTTGTCGGCGGCGTCGAACGGTACGACGTTGGCCGCACTCCGGTGTCCGACCACGAGCCCGTACAGCCAGAACACGAGATAGACCGCGCCGCCGCCGACCAGGAACACCCGGGCCCCCGCGACAGTCCGGGCAAGCGCGAGGCCGACGACGCCGAACAGCAGGTGGACGAGGTTGTGCAGGATCGACACCTGGAAGACGCCGAACAGCCTGGCCCCCGAGGTGTGCCCGGCGACGGTGATGTCGCCGAGACGGGTGGTGATCCCCGGGACGAAACCGGCGACGCCGACGAGGACGAAGACCGCGGCGACCGCCACCGCGAGCCTACGGACGAGCAGCGAGGGCTCGCCGGTCCTCCCGGCGGCCCGGGTCTCCGTGGCCACGACGCCCAACCTCCCTGGAGATGTCACCTCCCCGTTCCCCGTCCCCGCCGTTCGAAACCAGGCCGCCGCACCGGCGGCTCGACCACGCGACGGGCCCGGTCCGGCGTACCCCCGCGCGGTCGGCCCGGGGACGGCCGGNNTGCCGTCCCCGGTTGGACGGGTGTTCCGGCGGTGGCACATGAAGCGACNGGTTCGGGGAACCGTGTGACGAGTCAACCCCGACGGAAGCGGAGGTGATCGGCGGTGACCACGACCAGGCAGCGGGACGTGGTCGACCTCCTGGTCGACCAGCACAACCAGATCAAGAGCCTCTTCGGGCAGTTGGGCCGGGCCAGGGGGACCGAGAAGCGGGAGCTGTTCGAGCGACTGGTCCGGCTCCTGGCGGTGCACGAGAGCGCCGAGGAGATCGNCGTACATCCGACCGCCCGCCGGAAGATCGACCGTGGTCACCAGGTGGTGGACCAGCGTCTCCAGGAGGAGGACCTCGCCAAGTACGAGCTGGCCGAGCTGGACAGGATGGGGGTGGACCACCCCGACTTCGACGCCCGGCTGGCGCGGTTCGCCGACGCGGTGGTTCGGCACGCCAGCCACGAGGAGAACGAGGAGTTCCCCTCCCTGCGCCGGAACATGTCCGAGGCACAACTGACCCGGATGGCCGGGGCGGNGCGGGCCGCCGAGGCCGTGGCGCCGACCCGCCCACACCCCCACAGCGGCGAGTCGGCGACAGCGAACCTGCTGGTCGGGCCGGTACTGGCCATCTTCGACCGGGCCCGGGACGCGGTACGCGACTGGCGCGAGTCGCAGGCGGACCGCGACTGAGGTCGCCGGGAACCCGGGCGTCGCCCGCGGCGCCCTCACCCGCGGTCTCCGGTCCTCGCCCGGTGCCGCGGGTGCACCCCGGCACCCCGCCCGGCCGGGTGGGCCCCTCGGGCCCCGACCGGGCCGGTGAACCGTCGCGCCCGGTCGGGCCAGAAGACCGTCCGAAGCAGTTCCGGCCCCCCGTAGGCCGCCACGGCGACCGGGATCAGCGCGGTCGTCGCGAGCAGGGCCAACCAGGACCAGATCGGCAGCCGGGTGGCGACCGCCACCACGGTCAGTACGGCGAAGGCCCGGAACTTCCGGCGTACGACGGCGGGTCGGGGCGGCGCCGGCACCCCAATGCCGGCTTTCTGGTCCACTCTCGACATCCGGTCCACCCCCGGTTCAGACGGTGAGGAGCAGCAGCCCGAGGCCGACGAGGACCGCCGGCACGATCGTGATCAGGGTGGCCAGCCCGGCGGCCCGGCGGCGCAGCGCCGCCAGCGGGATGAGGGCGTCGCCGTCCTGACTGATCGCGTTGGCGACCAGCGTCGGTAGCGGCAGCCCACCGCTGACGTAGATCCCGGTGAACACGATCTGGACGGCGCAGCCGGGGACCAGCCCGACGAGCGCGCCGACGAGGACACCGGCGACCCCGGCGAAGCCGAGCCCCGAGCCGTCGAACCCGGTCGTCGTGGTCACGACCTGCCACCCGAGGTAGGCGGCCGCGACCCAGACCGTGACGAACGACGCCTCGTGCGCGCTGTGCCGCAGGGTCTCCCGCAGGCTGGCCGGGTGGGCGGTGGCGACGGAGTCGTCGGCGAACCGCCCCCGACCCACGGCGAAGACGAGCAGCGCGACCAGCATCCCGGCACAGCCCAGGGCCAGGTACGGGTCGACGCCGCCGAACGGGACNCCCAGCAGCGCGGGATCGACCGCGTGGAACGTGACCGGGACGGCGAGGAGGAAGGCCGGCGCGGCCAGCCCCCAGAACGCGAGGGGAACCGGTCCACAGCGCGTGGCCGCCCGCACGCCGCCGGCGCCGACCAGCGTGAGGGCCGCGGGTCCGACTCCGGTGGCCCCGGCCGGTCCGCCGCGGCGCGGTCCCACCGTCGTGGTCGGTGCGGCCGGTGTGGCCGCACCCGTCAACACGGCCGCCCCGGGTCCACCACCGGGCCCACCGACCCCGGTCGCCCCGTCGACCCCGGTCGACGTCGCCGGCACGATCGGCTCAGGAGCACCGACCGGCACGGCCGAGGGCGCCGCGGCCGGTGCCGCCACGGGTTCCCGGCGTGGCACGCGGCGGCGTCGCCACCACCCGGGCAGGGCGCGGGCGGGGTCGATCCCGAGCAGGTCGACGGCGTACCCGGTGGCCAGCCCCACCACGAGGAGCAGCAGGTGGATCCCCAACGCGAGCCGGGGGTCGGCGGCGATCAGCACCCAGGACGAGTCGCCCACGGTGGAGGTGAGAGCGGCGACCACCGTGCCGAAGGAGACCTTCCCCCGCGCGAACAGCGGCATGAGGATGATGGCCCCACCACATCCGGGACTCACGCCGAGAACCGCGCCGACCAGCGGACCAAGCCGTGGACGGCGGGTCAGCCCGTCGGTGACCCGGTCGCCGTACCGCCAGCGCAGCCAGCCGAAGAGTGCGACCAGCACGGCGACGAAGACCCCGACCTGCATGAAGGCGTCCGCCATCGGACGGACGAACAGCTCGACCATGAGGCAGCCCTCCGGTGCGGGACCGCGCCGGGACGTGCCACACGAGTGGGGCGTCCCGGCGCGGAGGAGGAACGGGAAACGCCGACCCGGCGGACCCGGTCAGCGGCTCTTCGCGCCCGCCAGCGCCGGGTCGCCGGCCGGCGGCGGGGTGCCGTGCAGCCGGGGATCCCCGGGGGGAAGCTGGGGCGCCTCCGCGTGGGCCTGCGCCGTCGCCTGATAGCTGAACCGGCCCCTGCCGTCGGGGCTGGCTCCGGACGCCCAGCGGCCCTCGGCCGACTCCTCGCCCGCGGAGAAGTTGATGAACTGGTAGGCGAACTCGTTCTCCTGCTCGGCGTCCGGGAAGGCCTCCGGCACCGGCATCTCCTCCAGTCCGTCCTCCTTGAGCTGCTCGATGGCGGCGAGCCACATGTTCTGGTGCATGGTGTCCCGGGCGAGGAGGAACCGCAGCATCTCCTTGACGCCGGGATCGTCGGTCATGTTGAACAGGCGGGCCACCTGGAGTCGTCCCTGTGCCTCCGCGGTGACGTTGAGGTGGAAGTCGGCGAGCAGGTTGCCGCTGGAGGTGATGTACGAGCCGTTCCACGGCACCCCGGCGCTGTCCACCGGCAGCGGGCCGCCGCCGGAGTGGATGAAGTGGGCCGGGTTGGAGCCGGCGTAGATGGCCGTCAGCATCGGGTTGTCCTCGGCCGCGGCCTCCTGCACCGACAGCGGCGCGCTGTCCAGCAGCCGCGCGATCATGATGGAGATCATCTCGACGTGGCCCATCTCCTCCGTGCCGACGTCGAGGAAGAGGTCCTTGTACTTGCCGGGGAGCCGGCAGCTCCAGCCCTGGAAGAGGTACTGGTTGGCGACCGTCATCTCCCCCCACTTGCCGCCCAGGATCTCCTGGAGGCGTCGGGCGAAGGCGGCGTCAGGTCCGTCCGGCTTCGCCGTGAACTGCAGATCCTTGACATGGCTGAACACGATGTCCTCCCGTCNGGTGTAGGGACATCGCGCGGGTACCCGGGACGGCGGCCCGCCCGGGCCAACCCGTGGCCCGCCCGGGCCAACCCCGCCCGAGCCACACGGCGAGGGCACGTCCGACCCGCACGAGCCCGCGGGTCGGCCGCGGCCGGCCGGTGGAGCGCGGCCGGCCGGTGGAGCGCGGGCGGCGGTCCGGGCCCGCACCGCGGGACGATCCCGGGCGGTTTGGGCGCGCGGGAAGCGACACCTCGACCGCGACACCGCGCGGACGGACCGGGTACGCCCGGACCGTGCCCCCGTCGAGGCCGACCAGCCGCCGGACGATCCAGAGCCCCAGACCGGACACCCCGCTCGGCGGGGTGGGACGGTCCAGCGCGGCGAGGAGGTCGGCGCAGTGGGAACCCTCGTCGGCGACCACGATCACCAGGTCGCCGGCGCGCACGGTGGCGGTGAGGTGTACCCGGCCCCGCCGCGGGCCGTGACGCAGTGCGTTGTCGACCAGGTTCTGCAGCACCTGACGCATCCGCTGGGCGTCGACCGGCCGCCGGGCGGCGGNCGGGCTCACCGACAGCCGCACCTGGTCGGGCGGCCAGGCCGCGGCCAGCACCGGCAGGATCCGGGCCAGCGGGACCGGCGGATCACCACCGCCGGTCGTACCCCGGGTCCAGGCCACCACCTGCCGCCAGATCCCGTCGAGATGCGCGGCCTGGTCCCGGACCAGCGACAGCATCGCCCGCCGGTCGGCCGCCGGCACCGTCTGCCGCTCGTCGGCCAGCCTCCGGGTCAACGCCGTCAACGTGCTGATCGGCGAGCGCAGTTCGTGGCACAGCACCCGCAGCAGGAGAGACTCCCACGCCGGGTCGCACCGCGCCGAGGACGCGCCCGCCNCGGGTGGCCGTGCCCTCCGGTCACGGCGACGCAGCAGGGACCGCGCCCGCAGCGCCAGATCGGCCGCGAGCAACCCGGCCAGCGCCGCCGGCACCGGCGCNCCGACCACCGCGACCAGTCGCCCGGGTACGGCTCTCGACCTCCTGGGCATGATCACTCCGTATCCGGGAAGGGCCCTCGGGTGCCCGGTTCGGCCACCGCCCGCATCGTGTTGATCGACGACCACCCCCTGTTCGTACGCGGGCTCGAACTGCTGCTCGCGGCCACCGGTGGCGGGCGGATCCGCGTCGTCGGATCGACCGGCGACGCGGCCTCGGCCGCCGCCCTCGTCCGTCGCTGCCTACCCGATCTGGCCCTGGTCGACCTGTGCATGCCCGAGCCCGGCGGGGTACGGGCCATCGCCGCCATCCGGCGCACGAACCCCGGTCTCCGGATCGTCGCGATGTCCGGCCTGGCGGACACCGCCACCGCCGTGGAGGCGCTCCGGGCCGGTGCCGAGGGCTACCTGCCGAAGAGCAGCGAGCCCGAGGACCTGCTGCCACCGTTGCTCGCGGTGTTGGACGGCTGGGCGGTGCTCCCCGCCGACCTGCTCGGGGCGCTCCTGGCCCCGACGCGCGGCCGGGCCGCGGTCTCCGCCAGCCTCGACGCGCAGGAGCGCCTGCTACTGCAGCTTATTGCGCGGGGAACCAACACGGCCGACATCTCCGAGAAGCTCCATGTCTCGGAACGGACGGCAAAGCGCCTGATCGCGTCCCTGCTGCGCAAGCTCCGGGTGTCGACCAAGGCCGAGGCGGCCGCGGTCGCGGGCAGCGCCGGTCTGCTCTAGACCGGCCGGTCCGCTCCGGACGGCTCCCGGTGCTCTCCTGTCACGGCACGTTCCGGCTGTCGCGGACACGACCCTCTCCCCACCGCCCTCTCCCCACCGCGCNACCCGTCGNCGACGTGCCCTCCTGGCGTCGCGGCACCCGCCGGGCCCGGGGCGGACCGGGTGACGAACCACCCGACCCGCCCCGGCCGCCGTCGGCTACCGGCCGATCCGCAGCGGACGCGCCTGCGTCCACTCGTACATCCGCCGGTCCCGGTGGTACTCGAGCAGCTCGATCTGGTCGAGGACGACGGTGACCGGCTCGGTCACGACCCGTTCCAGCGCCTCGACGATCGGCGCCCCGGGTTGCTCGCGGTTGGAGTAGGCGATGCTGACGTGCGGCCGGAAGACGTCCGCCCCCTCCGTCCCCCGGTCGACCTGCTCCTCACCCAACGCCTCGCCGATCGCCCCGCGCACCGCCGACCGGACCGCGGCGATCGGTTCGGCCGGGTCAGCCAGCAGGTACACCGCCTCGCCCCGCACGGTCGGACGGTGGAAGGTGACCACCGGCGCCGGCACCTCCGCCAGCCGCTCACCGACGACCCGGACCAGCCTGTCGATCGACTCCCTGGGCAGGTCGTCGACGAACCCGACGCCCTGCGTCGTCAGGTGCAGCCACCGGCGCGGGATGAGGTCGAGTCCGGGGAACGTGTCGATCGCCCGCTGGTACCGCTCGACCAGGGCGACCAGTTCGGGATGCCGACCCATGTCGAAGTGACAGGCGTAGTAGTGACGTCCGACCCGCCAGCCCGGACGCCACCACCAGTGGTCCCGCATGGTCTCGGCGTGCTCCACCGTCGTCATCTCCTCCGCTCCTTCCGTTCCGTGCTCCGGCGAGCCTCCGCCCGGCTCCGCCCCTCGGTCCTGGGTCACCTCATCGGCGTACCGTCTGGCTGCTCCCTCCTGTCCCTGCCGCTGCTGACCCGACGTGATCACGGGCCCGACCCACCGCGCGAACGAGCGGGTCGGACCTCGGTATCGTCGGCCGACGTGACCGGCGTCCTCCACTCACACTGTTCGTACTGCGGCACCGCGTACCCGGCCGGACTGGGCTGGCCCCGGGCCTGCTCGGCCTGCGGCGAAACCACCTGGCGCAACCCGCTGCCGGTGGCGGTGGCGATCCTTCCGGTCCGCACCGCCGGCGGCCGGATCGGCGTGGTGGTGCAGCGCCGCGACATCGAACCGGGACGCGGCCGGCTCGCGCTCCCCGGCGGATTCATCGAGTACGGCGAGGACTGGCGCGACGCGCTGGTTCGAGAACTGCGTGAGGAGACCGGCCTGGTTGGCGACGCGGGCGCGGTACGCCTGTTCGCGGTACGCAGCGCCCCTGCCGCAAACACTATCATGATCTTCGGGGTGTTGCCCGAACAGGACGCCGACGGTCTACCCGCCCCGGCACCCACCGCGGAGTCCACGGAGTGGCTCGTGTGCACCGAGCCGACCGACCTCGCCTTCTCCACCCACACCGAGGTACTGGCCGAGTTCCTCGCCACCGTGTCGGACACCGCCGGCGCTCGGGGCACGGACGTACCCGACACCGGCGGAGGACCCGGCGCCGCCGGCGGCTCCGATGCCACGACCCGGGCCGGTCGCGCCTGATCCGGTACGATCCCGCCCTCTCGCCCGCCTGCCGCCGTACCCGGAGGTCGACCGGCCCGTGTCACCACGTCCTCGGGCCATACGGCTCGCCCTGTGGGCTGCCCTGGCCGCCGTCGCGCTCGGTGGCCTGGTCGTCTCCGCCGTCGCCGGTCGGCGGGGCTGCACGGAGACGGCGCTGCAGGTGTCGCCGGTCACGGTGCCCCGACGCGACGCCCCGCTCACGGTCCACGCCCGGCTCGGGGCGGCCGGGCAGCCGCTCGCCGGCGTCCGGGTGAAGCTGGTGGTGACGCTGATGGACCGGCGCGGTGCGGCGGCGGAGGTGTTCCGGTACGCCACCACCGGCCGCGACGGCGTGGCGACGGCCACCTGGCCGGAGGGGATCGCCGGACTCGCCGCCCCGGACCGCCGGGTGACCGGGTACGCCGCGTACTACCAACCGCTGGAGAAGGTCGACGGGACGGCGTACTGCTGGTCCGCCGCGGGTGCCCCGATCAGCTGCGACACCGGCGACGGGGCGGGGCCGTGCGGTTTCGCCGAGCCCGTGCGCACCCCGTCGACGGGCGGGCGTCAGCCGGGCCGACGACCGGCGTGAATGGCCCGTACCGTGTCGATGGTGTCCGCCTCCGCCGCGGACTTGTCGTGCCGGTACCGCACCACCCGGGCGAAGCGCAACGCCACCCCGCCCGGATAGCGCGGGCTGCTCTGCACCCCGTCGAAGGCGACCTCCACCACCTGCTCGGGACGCACCCGTACCACCCAGTCCCCGCGCTCGACCGCCAACTCCTGGAAGCGCTCCGTCTGCCAACGGAGCAGCTCGTCGGTGAGCCCCTTGAACGTCTTGCCGAGCATCACGAAACCGCCGTGCTCCGGGTCACGGGCGCCCAGGTGCAGGTTCGACAGCCAGCCGCTGCGTCGTCCGCTGCCCCACTCGACGGCGAGGACGACGAGGTCGAGGGTGTGCCGCGGCTTGACCTTGACCCACGCCGCGCCCCTGCGGCCGACGTCGTACGGCGCCTCCGGCGCCTTCACCACGATGCCCTCGTGGCCGGCGTCGAGGGCGGCCGCGAACACCGCCGAGGCCGCCTCGACGTCGTCGACCTCCTCGCGCCGCACCCGGTGGGCCGGGGAGACCGTCTCGGCCAGCGCGGCCCAGCGCTGACGCCCCGGAGCGTCGAGCAGGTCCGTGCCGTCGAGGTGCAGCAGGTCGAAGAAGTACGGTGTCAGCAGGGTCGTACCGCTGGTGTCGGCCGCCGCGAGCGCCGCCGGCGCGGCGGCGGGAGGGTCGTCCGGCGCGGGGATCGCGGCCGGTGCCGGCCCGGAGGTGCCGCTCCGGGGCAGCTCGGAGATGTCGGTCGGCACCGTGGTCGGGATCTCCGACATCGCGAACGAGGCGGGGGTGAGCCGGGCGTGCGTGTGCAACTGGGCCAAGCGGTGGCCCGACTTCCCCGCCCCGGTGCGGGTGCTGGCGATGGGTCCGATCTACAGCAACGCCGCTGTGCAGGCGTGGCGAGAGAGGCACGGCAAGTGATCTACGACGTGGTGGTGGATGTGGCGGTCGCGAGGCCGCCCACCCCCGAGAACACCAGGCAGATCTACGTGCGGGTGGCGGTCGACGGGGAGCCCGGCTTCCTGGCTGACAACGAGGCGATGTTGACCGCCGCCGTGATGGCAGCGGGCCGGGCCGGCGTGGNGATGCCGCTGGCTACCCGCATCGAGCGAGTGATCCTGTGAGCGAGAGGACGGAGAGCATGAAGATCAACCGCCGCAAGACCTGGGGTGCTGCGCTGCTGGCTGGCGCGCTGATGTGGGGTGCCGGGTTCGCGGGTGCCACCCTGGCCCGCCAGTACGCCGCCACCGAGACCGTCCGGCCGGCGGGGTACGTGGCCCCGGTCGCCAGCCAGCCCGAGCCCGAGCCGACCGAGCTGGCAGTGCGTCCCCCGATCCCGGGCCTGCCTGAGTGCCCCACCGAGGACAGCGTGGGCCCGTGCAACTGGTACGGGGGCGAGAACGGGGAGGGGTTGAAGTTCGCCGCCATCCCCGAGCCTGGGCAGNCGGTGCCCGCCGACATGGCCGAGTTCCTGGCCGAGGAGGNCCCGGCCCGCGACTGGAGCGTGTGCACCTGGTACGTGGGGGACACGAGCTACGTGGTCTGCCCTGACGGGTTCTCGGTGTCATCCTGAGCCGACTTGACGGGACACAAGTATACACCTAGAATTGAACGTGAGAGCGAGAGAGAGGGGACACGGCGACATGACCACCCGGGAGCGCAGCGAGGAGCGCAAGCAGTTCCTGACCGACCTGCTGATCACCGCCGTCGAGCACTGCGGGTACGGCTGGTTCACCAGCCGGGAGTACGAGCCGAACGGTGAGCTGGGCACCGCCTATGCCGTGATCGAGGAGTTCGACGGCGAGGAGTGGAACAAGTACCACATCAACCTCGACACCTTCGCTCGGGGCCTGGGCGTGATCCGCAACGCGGTGCCGAAGGTCGACGAGCGGTACCCCGACGACGGCGAGGTGCTGCACAACCGCAAGACGGGGGAGCGGCTGTACCTGTCGTCGTACCTGCGCGAGGACATCCTCGCCGCCGACCGCACCAACGGCGAGGAGGGGGACATCGACGTGGTCGGTGCCCTGGCCGTCCTGGAGTGCGGCCTGTTCGGGAAGGTGGTGTAGCCTGATGATCACCGAGATCACCAGCGACATCGAGGTCGTCGCCTACGGGACCGAGGTCCACATTTACGAGCCGGGCGACCCGGCCGCCGACATCTGTCGATCGCGGCGGCTGGAACAGCGACCCGGATAGACCGGGTAATCCTGCGACTGGACCCTGCGGCCAACAGCATCGACCTGGATGTGCTCACTGGCGTCCCCAACGCCGCTGCCCCCGCACTCACTCAGACTGACACCGGCATTTATGAGATGTCCCTGGCCCTGGTGACGGTGACTCCGGGCGCGGTTTCCATAACCTCCGACAACGTCTGGAAGGAGCTGGTCGAGGACCACGCGCCCGCGCCGGCCGAGCTGACCGCGCGAACCCGCAGGTAGTAGGTGGTGCCCGGCAGCAGGCCGGTCAGAGAAGCGGGGGAAGAGGAAGAGGCCACCGTTACCACGTCCGTCGTGAAGGACGAGTCGGTAGCCCGCTGCACCTCGTAGTTCGTGATGGCCGAGCCGCCCGGGTCGGACGGGGCGAACCAGGACACCGACGCCGAGGTCGCGGTGACACCGCTGATGCTCGGCTGAGACGGCGCGCTGGGAGCCGTCGAGCCGGTGGTGAAGGTGCGAGCGCCGGACCAGGCGCTCCAGCCCACCGAGTTGCGCGCCCGCACCCGGGCGTAGAGCACGGTGCCCTTGGGCAGCCCGGTGACGGTCCGGCTGGTGGTCCAGCCCGCCACATCCCAGCTCGCGATCACGTCGGTGAACGCCGAATTGCGGGAGACCTGGCCGGCGTTGCGGTCCAGGCTGGCCCCATTACTCGCCGGGGTGCCCCAGGTGAGGGTCACACTCGTCGCGGTGATGGAGCCGGCAGTGGGTGCGCCGGGCGTGCTCGGAACCTTAGGGATCTGGGTCAGGGACCAGCTCTGCGAGCCCGTCGACCGCTTGTCCTGCCAGCCGGTCATGCCCGCGCTGATCGAGATCGTCGCGTTGCCCGAGGAGTCGTGGTTGATCCTGATCGTGCCCGAGGCGATCTCCAACCAGGGGTGGTTGTGCCCGGAGCTGTAGCTGTGGATCGCGTCGCCCGAGTTGTAGTTGCGGTACACCTCGGTGCCGTTGATCGTGCATGTGCCGTTGCGCAGGCCGCGACAGCTCGGGGAGCCGGGGAAGTTGAAGCCCACCACCCAGCGCACGTTCGAGTAGTTGCCGCTCTGGGACTGGCTGGTGATCTCCCAGTCGACGTAGACCCTCGTGCCGTCGTTGAGGTTGCCGAGGAGCCGGCCAGAGGAAGCCATCGAGAGTCCTCCTGTCAGCCGATCGGCTGGACCCAGATGCGGTCGGCGGTTGGCGTGCCGGGCGGGGTCGTGCTCGACACAGGTCAAGGATGACCGTATCTTCGTGGGGTCCCGGGTCGGGGCTTGGACCACCGATACCCGCCCGACGTCGCCACGTTACGGACGACTGGGGCTCAACATCACGACCGGGCGCTGGGAGTACTGGAACGGCTCGACCTGGGTTGATCTGATCCCGAACCCGGTCGACAACTCCACCCGGTGGAACGGCTACTCGCTGACGGCGCGTTGGTCCGGGCGGTGCAGCGCCACCTGAACCGGAAGATCAACGCCGGACTGGTGGTTGACGGCCGGGGCATCGCGCAGGACGGCAAGCGGTACGCCACCGTGCTGGCCCTCCAGAAGTACCTCGGCACCCCGCAGGACGGCGTCATGTCCAAGCCGGTCTCCGAGGTGGTCAAGGCTCTCCAGACCCGGCTGAACAAGGGCTGGTTCTGATGGCTCAGCTCCTCTACTTCTCGGCCGCCTGGTGCCGGCCCTGCAAGGCGTTCGGTCCGAAGCTGATCAGCGAGGCCGAGGCGCGCGGGCTGGAGCTGCTCAAGGTCGACATCGACGGGCCGAACGGGCACCTCGTCGACGAGTACGGGGTGTCCTCGGTCCCCACTGTCCTGGTCCTGGTCGACGGCAAGGTCGTCGACAAGTTCGGGGCCATGTCCACCCAGAACCTCCGCGCCCGGCTGGACGCGGTGGAGGAAGGAGCCCTGGTTGGGTAAGCACTCCCTGCCCGAGGAGCAGGCGGCCGAGGAGCTGGCCAAGCGGGATGCCCGGCGTCGGCGCATCCGCACCCGGTTCCAGGCGTTCGTCGCCTCCTGCTCTGTCCTGCTGGTCATCGTGCCGCTGATCATGGAGCAGCTCGACGGGAAGGTCCCGGCGCACGTCTACGGCTACCTGGCCGGCGCTGCGCTGGCGATCACCCAGGGCGCGGCCATCGTGACCCGGGTCATGAACACGCCCGCCGTGAACGCCCTCATCGACAAGTACATCCCCTGGCTGTCGGCCGACCCGGCAGCGGACGAGCCCGTTCCCGTGGACGATGTGAACCTGTAACCAGAAGCGCCCCACCTGCAACGATCTGCGGGTGGGGCGCTATCTGCGTCTTCACGACTTCTTCAACTTCTCGATGTCCTCGATCGTGGCGACCGGGACTCGGCCGGGACGACGCTGGACCGGACGAGACTTGATCTTCGCCAGCAGGTCTCGGATCGGCTTGGCGTCATCTTCACACAGGTCGACGCTGACCGACCCGTCCTCGTCCTTGATGGTGTAAGGCGAGGCGTCCTTCGAGCGATCTCCGCAGATGTCGCAGATGGTGAGATTCATCTTGGCCATGAACAAACCTCCTGTGACCGGGGATNATTCGTGCTGTGCTCGGTGTTGAGAGTAGCATGAGTGGGTTGTGAGTTGACAAGTCCGATTCCGGTTGGTCAAACTTGCATACGTCCACATCGGAGTACGCGAATAGGGGGGGTCACATGCCGGCCTCGAAGATTGTGAACGAGCAGGAGGTNCTCCGCTGGTTCGAGGAAGGCCGTTCTTACCAGTGGATGGTCGAGGAGTACAAGCGTAAGTACAACATCGAGACCGTACCCAGCCTCTGGGGCAACTTCCGGCGGCGTCGCGGCCTGGAGCGCCGGACCCTGCGGGACGACGAGCTGCTGCCCTGGCACCTCAAGGACGAGCACCGCTGGCTGTTCCCAGCCCAGATGCTCCGAGCTGAGGCCCGCCGCCGAGCAGGCAAGGAGCTGCGCCCGGAGGAGGAGAAGCGGGTCAACAACTTCGTCAACCGGCTCAAGCGGGAGGGCCTGGTCGTGCACTACGACCGGGACACCAAGGAGGGCTTCTTCTACGTGCCGGCGCGGGAGGGGGTTGACACCGACCTGATCCGCAAGCCCGCCAAGAAGACGACTCCCCGCCCACGGGTGGACTGATGGGCCGACTAAACAGATGACCCCCTGGCAGACCGCCGGGGGGTCATCTTGTCGGCGGGAAGGTTGCTTCTCGTCAACTACCCACCAGCAACAGGATCACCACTGGACGCGGAAGTTGCAGGTCACCTACCTTAAGAGTCCCTTAAGCGTGACTGGGACTTACACCGGAAGTGCAGTTCATGTAACAAATCTTCGTCGTAAGTAGTTGCGCGCTCACAAGTTCACAGGTACGGTTGAGTCAACAAGGCGGCAGACACTGTGGCGCACACCGTAATCAAGCCCGAGAAGCTCGCAGCGACCGCTGCGGTGGCACTGGAAGAGTCGCTGGTCGTTCCGGCGGTCATGCAGCGCGAGGGCATCGAGCAGTTCAAGGGCGCGAAGAACGACGCCATCAACATCAAGGTCGAGGGCACCCTGCCCTTCCGCACCTACGGGTGGCGCAACAACCGCTCGCAGCCGCTCGTCTTCGACGAGTACACCGAGAAGACCGTCCAGATTACCTTCGGTGGGGACGCCTCCTTGGCCTCGGTCGCCGGGTCCACGTCACGGAAGACGTAGCCCTGACCGTTCTGGTGTCCGGCCCGCGTGCCGAGCCCGCCTCGGGCGAGGTGGCCGGTACGGCGCCGAAGCTGCGTGTCCCGCCCGGGTCGCCGCCGCGACGGGCACGGACGCCCCGCCGGGCACCCCGGGTGGCCGCCCGGC
>Ga0065720_1018995_pt1 | contig 47085 bp, 36 predicted proteins | sample Thericmetagenome_FD_59107 | JGI IMG/M metagenome (GOLD analysis project Ga0065720, IMG submission 59107) | Thermophilic microbial communities from the Joint Bioenergy Institute, California, USA of rice/straw/compost enrichment - eDNA_2 v2... | ecosystem: Engineered > Solid waste > Grass >... | reverse complement strand
GACGAGCCATTGGCTCGTGGCAGACACACGGCTTGCAGTCATAGCCTTCGCGCTCAGCAAGACCAAAGTCGACGAGGACACCACGTCTCGTGGCCGGATCATAGAGGAAGTTGGTAGGCTTGATATCGCGGTGGATGATATTGTGAGAATGGACACTGGCCAGGGCAGTGAAGAGAGAACGGAGATAGATTGCCATGTCCGTCACGGTCATGTCGCGGAAATAATCGCGAAAATCAGCGTGACGGAAGTAGGGTAGGATGGCGATGACTTGGTCTGCAGACCGGAAAGCCGTAATAAGGGGGCAAACAGCCTTACATCCCCGAAGATCGTGCAAAAGATCGAGCTCGTTGAAGATGCGACTCGGTGAGGATGTAACATAGATCTTCTTGACGGCCACATATTTGGGCTTCCTTCTCCTTGATGGCTGTGCCTCTGCACCGTCGCCTGAGCGCAGGGGAGGCGGCGCGTATCTGTCGTTATCCCTGTCCAGATCCCAGGAGTTATCATAGTCATCGTAGAGTAGGTCTTCTGCTTTGTAAACAGTAGAGAAGGTTCCTAGACGCGTCCCCATGTTAGAATTCATTCTGCCACGCAAGATACATGGTAAAATGATTCCTCATACCTTCGCCAATGCGCTTGATCAACCGGTACTTTTCTCGAAAACCAGGAAAGCTGTTTTGGAGCTTTTCCATGTCTTGCAGCACATAGGGGTCCTCCACCACTTCGTCATCTGAACTCGCGGAATAATCTGATTCCTGGTCCTCATCATCGGCACCTTCCATATCGTCCGCCATGTCATCCATCTGCTCAACATTGTCGTCATCTTCAGGTGACGCGCTTTCGAGCATTTCGGTGTCGGCGGTGGAGGGAGCATCTTCATGGATAGTGAAAGGCTGGTCGCGATGGCCACGTCCTGGTACTACAGACTCCATTGTCGGCAGCAATAAGCCCGAGAGGCGTGCAAGTCTAGACCCTAATATTATAGTAAAAACGAAAAATAAATGATTAGGGATGTGCTGCAGTTCTGCAACAGTCCCGTCTCGGGCTGATGAATGTAGTTTACCGGTAGTGCATAAGCTGTGAGATCAGGAGGGAGGGTGGTGGGAACTTCCCACCGGAGGACAGATGCAATTGGGATTGGAAACCTGCGAATTGTCCAATTGGCAGCCAGAAGAGCCACACAAACGAATAAAACAAAAATTAAGAATGGGAGAGCGCTCAACTGGAGGAAGGTCAAAAAGAACATAAACTTGGCAAGCAGGAACAGGAACGCTGGAGGGGCTGCGCACGGGCCACGTGGAAAGGACGCGATTCGCTACAGCGAGACGCGACTGGATCGTCCACAAAAGGAAATCAACAAACAAGTTGCCCGTTGCCAGGGTTCCCCACCGCAAAAACCAACCAACTGGGCCGCCTGAGGAGGGGTCTGCAACCGCGAATTGCGACGTGGGACATGCGACTGCGACTTTCATCCCAATTTGATTTTGCGACAACAACAATCCCCGTTGCCTGCAGCCTGCCAACGCCGTGAATGCGATTACAGCGACGACGATAGCGGCAGCGGCTCCATTATCTTCTTCTTTTATTTCGGACTAAATCCAATTATTTTCTTTATTTTAAGACTTACAGTGACCGAGATCACCGTCCGCCGCCTCGATTTCCGCGAGCTCTATTTCCTTCATCCTCCCCTCTGAGATTCCCCTATCCGTTGCCCACTATGGACACCGTCAACTGGGATATCAACGAGGCGCTCAAAAATTATATGAGCGATCCCTCGACAATCCAAACGCCCGAGGCCGATAGCGCGCTTGTCGATTGCGAGAATGACCCCGAGTCATTGCTGGACAACGGGCTGATTAACTCGGTGCTGAATCCTATTGTCGATGCGGTCGCCGAGAGCCCGGACGCCATTACGCGCAGTCATATCTTTGATTCATTACAATTTTTGTTAAAGTGTGCACCCATTTTTCCTCACCCCTCATTGTCCTTCCCTTATGGCGCAGAAGACGGTCCGCTGTTGGCAGCGGACTGTCCAACGCATTCTTCGGCCACTAAGGACAAGGACATACACAGTCGTTTACGGGACTCTGATTCTGAACTCGTCAAAAAATCCAGGTACACGTCGTATTTGTCAACGCATGCCCTCAGCAAGTTGTTCGATCTGATCACTTCCGGCCTGGGCGCCGAGGCCGACGTTGTTCACCATGACCTCGAATCGGACGAGCAGGAACTGATCCCCGCCCACAAACAACTTCTCGAAATGTATGGATTCCTACTTCAGTGGACACTTACCGCCGCAGAAGCAAAAGCCGCCGAGAAGTCATCTACCACAGTGCCCGCCCGCGGTCGGGGCAAACCGAAATCCAAGACCGGCCCTGGCCAAGATGGGACCTGGGACTCTGTCCGCCAGCTGGAGACTGCCCTCTCGACCATGTGCAAGGTTTTGCGCCTGAAGTTAGGGAAGATCTTTATCACGACTTCAGAGCGCGACACGTTCATTGGTCTGCTCACTCGCCCGGTCTACATGATCCTCGAAAGCGAGCAGCGGGTCAAGAACACCAGCATCCGCATGCATGCCTTCAAAGTGCTCTGCATGGCTGTCAAGCATCATGGCCATGGATACGGTGAGTTGGGCGCTTTGAGGAGATGGAAAGAAAAGCTGACACACATATGCCCTAGCCGCCCAAGTATCTATCGTGCAGAATTTGACCTACTTCGAGCACCTATCCGAACCTATGGCTGAATTCCTCCATATCCTTGCAGAACAATATGACTATCCGCAACTGGCCGATGAGGTCTTGCGTGAGCTCAGTAACAAGGAGTTCAACAGCAATGATACCAAAGGGCCCAAGTCCGTGTCGGCATTCATGATTCGGTTGTCGGAACTGGCTCCCAGGCTAGTCATCAAGCAGGTTACCTTGTTGGCCAAGCAGCTAGACAGCGAATCCTATACGCTTCGCTGCGCGCTTATTGAAGTTTTCGGCAACATGCTTGCTTATTTGAGCAAGTCTGAGGAACGCGGAGAGAACCATAAGAGCCAAATGAACGCCTTCTTCGATGTCCTCGAGGAACGTTTCCTCGATATCAACCCCTACTGCCGCTGCCGAACGATCCAGGTCTACATTAAACTATGCGAACTCGACCAGAAGTTCCCGAAACGGCGTCAGCGCGCTGCCGAATTAGCCTGCCGCAGCCTCATGGACAAGAGCAGTCATGTGAGGAGAAATGCTATCAAGTTACTTGCGACACTCATCCGGACACACCCTTTCACGGCTTTGCACGGCGCGCAGCTGGCTAGGAAAGACTGGCAGGAGCGGCTGGAGAGAGTCGAAGCTGAGCTGAACGCGCTCAAGCCTCCTCCTGAGGCCGCGGGTCTTGAAGGCGACAAGGCTAACACCTCGGCTGACCAGGGATTGTTAGATGATGCCACTCAGGTCGATTCTCCCAAGAAGCGGCTCGAGGATATGACCGAGGAGGAGAAGATAGAGGCGGTCCGCAAGGCTCAGGAGCAGGCCGCCACATCCGAGGCGATCGAGAAGCTTACTCTGACAAAGCGCTACTACACCGAGGCGCTGAAGTTCATCGATGTTCTACACGAGGCTACCCCTGTCATCTGCCAGCTTCTCGGATCAAAGAACAAGAGCGAAGTCATTGAGGCCATGGACTACTTCGAGATCGGCGATGCCTACAATATCGAGCAGAACAAGATCGGTATCCGGAAGATGCTCAGGCTGATCTGGACCAAGGGCAGCAGCGACGAAGGCAAGGGGGTGCAAACACATCTGATTGAGTGCTACAAGCGGCTATTCTTCGAAGCTCCTGACAGCTTCAGCCCGAACGACGCCGCCAACTACATTGCCCGCAACATGATTAGCTTGACCTTCGGTGCTACTCCCGCCGAATTGACCTCTCTCGAGCAGCTTCTGCACCTGATGATGAAGCAGGGCATGATTCCTGACCTCGTCATCGCTAAGCTGTGGCAGGTCTACGGCGTGCAGAGGCGGGAGATCTCCAAGAAGCAACGTCGTGGTGCCATCATTGTCCTCGGAATGCTTGCCACAGCTAGTCCCGAGATCGTGGTTGGCGAAATGGAGACCATGCTACGAATTGGCTTGGGCGCCCATGGTCGTGCGGATCTTCAGCTCGCCAAGTACACATGCATCGCGCTACGCCGGATCAACCCTACTAGCCGCCAGACCGAGAAGGGCTCGACGACTACATTCTCCCGGTTGTCCAATGATCATGCGGTTTTGGTCAAGCTTGCTGCCATCACTGAAGTTCCAACGGACAACAAGGAATGGTATGGTGTGGCTGAGCAGGCAATCAATGCAATCTACGCACTATCAAAGCATCCCGATGTTCTCTGCTCAGAGATAATCCGCCGCAAGACTAGGGCGGTGTTCGCCCGATCGACCCAACAGGAGCCCTCTCGTCCTAGTTCTCGCGATGAGATGCAGATCGAACCTAGCCAAGCTCCTACCTTGGATGGCGCAGACTCTACCGTTCCAGCATCTCAAGCAAGCCCTATCAAGCGCCAAAACAGCAAAGAAAGTGTCATTGGCTTGTCCCAACTGCTCTTCATTGTTGGCCACGTTGCCATAAAGCAGATCGTTCACCTCGAGCTCTGCGAGCTCGACTTCAAGCGCCGTAAGCAAGAGAAGGATAAGGAGAAGGCCAAGGATCGGCATTCCCTTGGTGCCAGCACCTCCTCTCGCCGGGGAGGCGGTCAGAACAAGTCTAAGCAACAACAGCAACAAGAACAAGAGGACAACGAGCTTGACATGATTGGTGGTACGACAGAGGACGACTTCACTGAAGCCATGGCCCATATCCGCGAACGCGAGCTGCTCTTCGGCCCCCAGTCGCTGCTGGCCCAGTTCGGCCCAATGGTCAGCGAGATCTGCGCCAACAACACGGTCTACAAGGACCGCAACCTCCAGCAGGCCGCCACTCTCTGCCTGGCAAAGCTGATGTGTGTCTCATCCGAGTACTGTGAAGCCAATCTGCCGCTACTCATCACTATCATGGAGCGCTCTCCCGATCCGACAGTCCGCTCCAACGCTGTCATCGCCCTTGGCGACATGGCCGTATGCTTCAACCACCTCATCGATGAGAACACCGACTTCCTGTACCGCCGCCTGGCTGACCCTCAGCCCATGGTCAAGCGCACGTGCTTGATGACGTTGACCTTCTTGATCTTGGCCGGCCAGGTCAAGGTGAAGGGCCAGCTAGGCGAGATGGCCAAGTGCCTCGAGGACGAGGACAAGCGCATTGCCGACCTCGCGCGCATGTTCTTTACCGAGCTCAGCACCAAGGACAATGCAGTGTACAACCACTTCGTCGACATGTTCAGCTTGCTGTCGGCTGACGAGCGAATCGATGAAGAGGCGTTCCGTCGTATCGTGCGGTTCTTGCTTGGTTTTGTTGAGAAGGATAAGCACGCTAAGCAGTTGGCAGAGAAGCTTGCGGCTAGGCTGGCCAGGTGCGAGACGGAGCGCCAGTGGAACGATGTCGCCTTTGCGCTGGGCTTATTGCAGCATAAGAACGAGGAAATTAACAAGCTGGTTGCAGAGGGATTTAAGATGGTTCAGGCACCGGCGTAAGCGGATGTCTTGTCAGTTCATGACCCCGAATTGTATGGTTTTTGGATTTGTCTGGTTTTCTTTGGGCGTTTTCGGGGTTGGCTCGGGGTTTAAACACCGATGCTCTGGTTCTGTGGGTTCGGTTTGGATGGAGCTTGAGAAACGGGATTGTGTATACGGATGGGTTACAGGTATTGTGAACACGGAACCTTTGTTATGAAATTTCAATGTGCCTTGTAGTTGTTCTATCTGCTTCACATATTGAGTAAGCACTTCAATCATGTGCTCCCTCGCGTTCCAACATAAGATATGGTCAGATTATTAATGCATTAATATTAAAGGGATGCTGAAAGGTAAGTTGGATTCTCGTCCCGTCCCCCCAATCGAATACCTATGTATTTCTTATTCAACAGACACGTCAGTCACGGCTGTTCAAACTTGATACCCTCTTCGACCCAGAACGTTCCATCCTTCTCGTCTCCGCAACGCAGCAGACGGGGATGGCAATGCAGAACCGGCACGTACTTCTCGTAGAGGGCATTATTGATCTTCCCTTGCCAGGGGCCTTTGATCAACCAGGTATGGAAGAGACCCCATTGTACCGCGAGGTTAAACTCGTAGTGATAGATGTCGCTTCCGACCGAATGGTTGCGGTATGCAGCAAGAAACGCATGGAGGTTAGCAAGATGTTCTCTATCATGAATGATTATTGATAATACCAAGTTAGAGCATTGGGGGAAATGGTCAGAACACACACTTGTCTACAAGTCAACAACCAGCCCATTACATCAATGAAGCACTTGTCGGTAGACACTGGGCGCTCGCCAATGAATCGAACTTAACATCGGCGCATATAGTATGGCGACTCGTTGTCACGAAGGCAAATGTCCATGCAGGGCTCCAGATGCGCGCGTTGTGGCCCCTCCCGTCTTCTCTTTGCCCTACATCCACTCACCTACTTCAACAGTGGGACGGTGACACATAGCTAAACCATTGTCACTGTTTTGGTTGGCTGGTGTCACGAACGAGATTAGATCCGAACCCGCAATGGCGATGTCGGACTGGTTCAGGTCCACTCCTTTGAGTTGATAAACAGTGCGCATTTTCCACAAGGACTTGTTTACTAGATGTTTGCGATCCAGAGGATCGTCATATCTAATGTCAACGCGCAAAGTCCGGTCACCAAATACATAGGTGAGGACATGTCGGCAAGCCTGTCGGGGAAAACGTTGAAATTGTCTACAAATCTCCAGCGCACTTTCTGTTGCTGATAGACATGAGGCTAATCTCATATTTAAAGATTACGTTGAGACCCCGTTTTGTCAACGAAGTAGGATCTAATGCACCGTTCCCGAAGCGGCTACAAATCGAGCTGAACACTATAAGAAACTAACGAGGCTAACGTACCAACGGCCAGGGTTTCAGCGAAGGTAGAAAGGGAACTTACAAACGGAGACCTCGAAGACATCTTTAACCGTGCATCTTGCCGGGGCAATAACCCCATCTATCACCCGTATATACAACATACCTACTTCCCATAGCCCCTTGAGAAACCGGTCTCGATGATTCCGTCTAACAATTTTTCTTTGCTTCACCCCCCCCTCATTATTCCTGCGCAGGCTTCGACGGGGTAACCGCGAAAGTAGGCCGGACGTAGCTGTAACAAGCCTTGGGTTAGCTCACATCTGATCCGGCCAGCACCAAAGCCTTTGGGAGATACTCACCGATCCGAGTTATAAACCTTGATATTCTCACCCAGTAACCCCTTTTCTCTTGCTTGATCGGCAAGGTAGCGACGGACGTGGTCGCGATCCTCCTCAGCCTGGAGCAGGGGGATGAGGTGAATGCGGGCCCACATCTTCTCACGGGCGAGCTCACTAGTGTTGGGACATCGTCGTCAGCCTCAGCTGCAGGAAGAGTTCGATTGAGGTTAGGGGTGGACGGGTCATACTTCTGCTCGCGAATGCCCTTGACGAGCTTGTACCAGCCATAGAGCATCAGCACAGCGGCACCGGCGAGAAGGGGACGGGGGCGGAAAAGGCCGCGCGAAGGGAGGTTGCGCTATGCATCGAAAATGTCGGTTAGCACTTGATCTAGGAATTGAAGATGATAGACAACGTGCGCAAGTTAGGAACAACAGCGTGAGAACGACCACTTGGTCGTGGTGTTGTCTCCATACTACTATGTCCCTGTCCAACGTCGCCGAATTCATAGATCTCGCTCCCACAACCATAAACTCGCTCTACCCAAATGCACAACAGCACAACCAAAGCGCTGTTTTGACAGCTCAGACCTACAGCTGACTCCAACTCCCAAAGCTCTCTTTGAACGCATCCAAACAACAAACCACCACTTCCAGCCAAGCTATCGTCCATGCATCTCATGTTCCAATATACCTAGCTCTTCGACTCTCTCACTTCCCTCAAAATGAGAATCCCCAATTAGAAACAATTAAACACAACCCACCTTGTACTGGACGGCTTCATAGCCGCCTGGCGGCGGCATATCCTGCGGCATGGTGGGCTATATATTCGTTATCGGACCCGCAAAAACGTTCAATCACTTTGACCTTCACACAATGTCTCAGCAAACGAACGCGATCGCTTTCTTCATCTTCCACTGCCCCGCAGGCAAGCTGGCTTGGAGGGGATATCGATCGTTCGTACCGTCGGGGAAGTTCGGGATCAATTGGACAGTAATCGAGTACCGCTCAAAAGTGAATCGCGATGTCGACCCGGTGAGAATTTTAAGCTTTGGAAGGGGAAGGAGGAGGGGAGAGGCTGGCTGGCTGGCTCCCTTGGGTCGGTAGGTTGTCGTCGGCGCGGTTTTGGTTTTGGCCTCAGATCAGGGAGCTAGATCATTAATCGGCTGCGGTGCCACCAACTTGCCGACTGCCAAGATTTGGCCGGTGGGGTCGAGGGTCGCTGGATGGATTACATAAGCAAATCACCACAACCAGAGAGCAAACGTAGAAGAGATTGATGATTGGTTCTTTGATCCATGAAATATGAACGCCAAACCTCTATGAATGGCCACTACGACTAGCGCAGGAATCAATGATTATCTTAAACACCGGCCGTAAAACACCTAAACACCTTCCTAACCACCCCAGGTAGCACTCCGTAGTCAACCCTTCTCTAGCCCCTGCCCTTCTAAATGATTCTCTGCGGCCGCTTCTTCGGCCATGATACCATGCAGCTCGGCCTCAAACTCGGCCTCGAGCTCCGCCTCCAGAGCGGCTTCATCAAAATCATCATCATCAACTTCCTCTGACTGTTTCTGCTCGCTGCCGGCAGCGCCAGACTGTTGTTCATCGACTTCATCGCCCGTGCCGCTGGGCGTGGGCAGCGCACTCTCCTCCGTGGTGCCCTTCTCGCCAGCAGCATATTCAGCCCGAAGGGTTGATGGCAACGGGGACTTTGTCCTCCGGAGGCGTTTAGCTTGCTGCTCAGCCTCCTGTGTTATACTTGATGCGGTCGAATTGTTTTCGTCATCTTCCTCGATCTCTTCAGATAGCTTGCGTTTTCTGCTCGGGCTCCCGCTGGGGGTGGCGCTCCGGCTTCCGCTATTGTGGGACCCAGAGTCCTCTGATGACGACTCATCTTCTTCATCCTCCTTGGGCACGTAGTCCTCGTCATCCTCCTCGTCTTCATCTTCATCCGACGAGCCGCTTGCGAGAAACTCATTGAGTTCCTCGTCAGCATCACCCCAGTTGAAAGTCTTGAGCCCATCGATAGGTGATGGCTGACCCTCCTCAATGTCATCAGGAATCAACCCATCCTCATCTTCGAGGCCATCTTCATCTTCGATGGCCTGCTCAACATCAGTCGCCTGCCCAGTTGGATCTATCAGCTTGAGCTTGAGCGGCCTGCGCCGCCCGACTTTGCCGTTGGGGGTCTTATTTTCCGTGTCCTCGTCGTCCGCATCGCTAATTTCGTCCTTCAAGTGGTCCACAACCTCGTCAGCAAGCCGGGCAGTAAACAAATAAGGTGTCTCGTCCACCGCCTCCCATCGACTGAAGCAGTCAGCCAGCCATTGCTGACTGACGATCTTGATATGAGGACGGCGCCTGGCCGCCATCAGCTTCTCTATTCCTGGTTGCTGGACATTGACGACGAGATGGGTTACGTCAGACGTGATGCTCGGGCGGAGCTCGGCTCCAAAACTCATGATTTGCAGGCCGATCTCCGATTCGTAAATGTCGACATTCCTCGGCAACACACCAGAAAGCACAATTTTGAAGCCACGCAGCACTCTACTCTTGAGTTCATCGAGAATGGCACCAACGTCCGGAACCGCTGCAAAGTCAATATGTGCGTCCACATGGTGCTTCTCCCGCAGGGCATCATATTCGGCATAGAAAGCAGCATGCAGTGTCCGGAGGTGTCTCTCAAGGTGCTCGAGCTCGTTGTCATCATCTTGGAGAACCCGATGTCGATGTGGCGGAGGAGACGATGAGCGCAACTCGGATCCGTCTTCTGATTGAACCGAGGCTTTCTCGGCTTCTTCATCTTCACGGTCCAGTTGCTCCTGCAAGTGTTGAAGTGGCCTGTCCTTAAGCTGTTTCTCCAATTGACGCTCCTGGTCTTCAAGCTGTCTCTGGGTGAGTGCCACATCCTCCTGACCATTGACGATGGCTTGACGTGCCGCTGCGTCATTCTTATCGTTATTCGCGAATACGACCTTCTTATCCTCCCTCTTTCCCACACCATTAATCTTGGGCTCGGCCGTCAGCAGGTCCTGCCGTTTCGGTAAGAAGCTAGAGTTGATATCTCCGATGCCTTTGAAGAACTCGTATGGCGAGACCTTGATCAGGTTCGGTCGGTTTCGAGGCCACACATCCGAACGGTCGTCGATGATAACAACCATGTTTGTGCTCACAGGGAACAAACGCTGCAAGCTTTTTGTGTAAATATTGCCGTTCTCGTCGCGACTGATGACACGGTTTCCGAACAGCTTCCGATCGGGATCGACAACACGTGCCACGTTCTGTGCGTAGGCACGTGTGCCCATGGTGTAGACGTGCAGCTCATACATTTCGGAGATGCGCTTTAGGAAACCCTCAAGGCCGGGGCGCATCTTGATGTAGTACCAGCACTTCCTAGCAAGAGCTGACGGACCGTCATCAAGCTGGAATGACTTAACGTCCTTGACCGCGTCGTGGTTGGGATTCGTGGGATCACGCTGCCACTCGCCGACGGTAGGATCGATGCAAGCTTGGATGATGGTTTGGTCTAAGTCGACTACCAGGCTGAGTTTCCGACTCTGGAGAAGTCGACGCTGAAGTTCCTGCTCAACTCTTTGCGCATGTTCAGCACCGACCCGTAGGTTGGTCTGATCGTGGACCATGCTAATCGGGGCGCGTTCTGTGTCTTGCGTTTCGGCAGCCCAGTTGACCTCGGTCATGTCCTTGCCGCAGATGCCGCACAAACCCTGAAATTGGATGTCGTGTGGGCAGGACTCCTTGACTACCAGACAGGGTGTATCCGCTGTGATGTACTGGCCCTCCTTGATCAGCCACTTTGTAAGGTCGCCCTCGGCGGGCGATTCCCAGGTGACCACGGTTGTCTGCTCTTCTTGCCATGTCTCGCCGCGGATCGAATCGCCAACCTCCCTCATCCACTTGAAGGAGTACGTGAGAACGGGCTCCTGCTTCTTGATCGGATCGCCGGGCGATTTGAGCAGTTTGACGATGGTGATGGGGTACCGCAAGCGGGACCCCAACTTAACGGTTTTGGACATGGTATCGGCAATTCTTGTCTTGTCTGACGTCGACTAAGTTTCTGGATTGTGGAGAATAGTTCTGTGTTGTAGGAAGGCAGCAGTCAGCTAGAATGCTGGACTTCCCGTTATATTGGACCTCCTTACACCACAACTTGCTCGGCCTTCCAGGGCAAATCGAAACCTGTGTTTGGGCGAATTGAACCACCCATCGCGCAGGACGCGCTTGTGAAGTTGTGGTAAGCTGCGGATAATCGTGAAAACGGCAAGGCGGGGTGTTGAGGAAACCCCAATTGCGCGTTTTCTCTCGCGGAGATTTGTAAGTGCAAGTGGGAGATAAGGGACCGAATTGTTGGAGCTTTTTGGACCCGGTGTCGCGATCGCGAATCGCGATCTGGTTGCAGTTGTGGCCGCAAAGCAGTGCGGCACCAAAGAGCGGAAGAGGCCCGAGCTCCCAGAACCAGAAGTGGGACAGCTTCCGAAGAAGGTTTAGCGTCAGTCTGTAACCAGTCTAGCGTATAGCAATGGAGACAGAATGTGGGGCACAGCGCTGGGGAGTTGGCCCAAGCTTCTACAGCTGCCGAAGGAAGTGGGTCGACTTGGCAAGGCGAGCTCGAGCCACCAGTCCAGGCGGCGTCTGTTGGAAATGCGGGACTCGGAGAGGCGCAGAGATGGCGCCGCAGACACGATGGGGTTGCTTGCGACAAGAAGTCGGAACCGGAAGGTGTCAGATGGTGGGGGTCAGAAAAAGCACCGATGGGTTGGGGTCAGGTGTAAAACCCAAGGACAGAAAAAATGGAAAGATGATGCAATGCTCAAGTTGGTTTGAGGCGCACTGCAAGGAAACAACAAGCAACTTCATCATCGACCGCAAACGACCAGGCCCAAGATTTGGGCGGGATGGGCTGGTCCTTTTGTACCTGCCGCACACGCCCCCAGTTCTGGACCCCGCGTCTGGCCAATCTGATCGAAGAGGCTCAGCCCACCCCTGTCCCCCTTGACACACAAGCCATCGATGTGGGCTGTTGCTGTGGAGCGCAGATCTCACGCTGTGGCTGGTAACGTGGCGTTCAAGTGAGCATGGATCTTAAACTCGCTCATTTACCCCAAGAACTAAGATAACAAGCACACGCTGCAGAGAAGAGATAACAGATTCAAGTTGCAGAGATGATAGCCGCTGAGTGATTTCTTGAACATCACCCTAATATCCATGGCATAGTTAGAAGAGCTGTCTGTATACAAGCAGCTGTGCTCCTCAGCAGGACCCTGATGCTTGTACAACACCAGGCCTCATCCACCCCTCATACCTCCACCGTTCACGTCTCCTGATTGCACAAGCTTTCGGCAGTCACAGTAAGCAGTCGTTTAGCCAATCATTAGATGGTCCAGAATTTTTTTCCGCTTCTGCAGCAGCTCAAGACTGGAAAGTTGTCAGATGTGCAGGTGTGGAATGCAGTTGCTGGTAGTGACATGATCGTTATATCTGAACATATCAAAAGCTGTCATTCTATTGTGAACTGCAGATCACAACAAACAACGAGCAATGAGTCTCAAAGAACTTTATATACCTTGCGTTGGCTCAAGCAAGTATGACTGAGTATTTCTTTGAAGATCCTGAGATAATATGTTCCAAGCAAAAGCCAAATTGTGTCATATGACACGAATTGCTCATACACTTTAAGTAGGGAGAATCTTGATCACGACTGATACATCGGGTGACTCTGGGTCATGCCGACATTGAGCATTCTGTTTACCTAATGATCCCCAAAAGGGCAGCATCGACCCTACGTCCAATTTGACTCAGAATACTTTTACACACTATCATTACTATCTAGCACTGTACCAAAAAACAATACAAAAGGTTCAAGAATAGGTAGCAGGCATAATTGCCAGAGAAAGGCAGTAGACATGGCCAGAAACTGCCTGAGGATTGTTTGGTTGCTTGCAATGTTCCTGGTACCATCTCCGCCAAGTGACCATATCCAGGCAGTTAACTTCAGTGCCCAAAAGGTGATGATGATGATCATTAAATGTATGTAGGTATGAACTTAGCAGTGAAGTAAAGTAAGTACGCAACACTAGGAGCAAATCGTCGTGACAGGTCCAGAAGAAAGCTAGCTCCAATCCCAACGCCACGATCCAAGAAAAAAAAAAAGACACTGGGAAGGTAATCCAAGCCCTTAACCCCCAGTCACCAGACGTGACTCAACTAACCCAGACCATCCTGAACCGATGCCAAGAATTGGCCATGTATCATCATCATCTCGCATCTACGTAGGTAGGTTATGGTTGTCATTAGTATCGTCGTCATCGTAGCACATCGTAGTCGTTGCCGGAGGCAATGCAATGGTTTCGTAGGCACCTATTCGTACGGTACCTTCATCGGTATCTACCTGCCCATCCAATCCGAGAATGAAATCCAGCGAAACTGATCTGGGCCAGACCCAACTCCATATCCTTGCCTGCTCTAAGCGGAAGAGGTGAGGAGAACAAAAGTCATAGAGTAAAAGAACAAGAAAAAAAAACAAAAAACAAGATTCATGGCATCACAAGATGGGAAATCAAGGTAGGAAAAGAATGTAGGGACCTCAGGAAATCACTTTCGGAAAGGAAAGCGCTACTTCCCCCCGCCGACCGCGCCCCCAAGAACCTTGCTACCCAGCGACTTTGCAGCCGAGGCCGGGGCAGTCAACGCTGGATTCCGGAGGAAGCCATGCTGATGATGTTGGGGTTGATAATCCCAGTGGTCGTCGAACCGATCCACGAACGTCCAGCTCTCTTCTTCGTCATCATCGAAGTCGATGCTGGGGCCATCTCCACCGGTGCCAAGCTCAAGACCCAGACCCACGCCCGCTTCTGCGCCGTTGCTGGCCGTAGCATTGGCGGGAGCGGGAAGTGGTTCGCCAGTGCCAGAAGAGATCGTGTTCCTACGTGACGGGTTCTTCCGGGCTTTGGCTTTGATGAGGTTTGTCGCGTATTCCAGGTCGCGGTAGATGCACTGAACTGCGGTTTCGACACCGTTTTCCTGTTTGAAAGGGTTAGTAAAATCAACTGGTAAGGCACGGCAAACAAAATGGATAGAACTCACTTTTCGAATCTGCTCCCCCAGCACCCTCGCCTTAACGATCATCCTCTCGCTGTGCGTGGCCTCCCACAGGGCGCGCGCAAACGAGTTGGCACCCCACTTCTTGAGGCAAATGCCGACACCTAAATCCTCAACGCGACTACCAAAGAAAAACTGGTCTCCAAAGAAAGGCCGAATAATAGTCGGGATGCCCGCGCGCAAGCTGGCACCGGTAGTTCCGCTCCCTCCATGGTGCGCAGCGGCATCAATCTGGCGGAACAGCCAGTCGTGCGGGGCGCTCTGGATCTGGAAGATTTCCGGTGGCAGCTCGGGCTCCTGTTCCTGCTGATCGGGGTTCTTTGAGCGGTCGCTCCAGCCCTTGGAAAGGATGCAGCGGACATCAGCCTTGAGGACGGCGTCGATGACGTCCTGCGTCATCTTGATGCGGTCGGGCACAATGATGCTGCCGAAGCCAACGTAGACCAGTTTCTTTCCATCGCTGCGGGCCTTCTCGATGAACGCCGTGAGCTCGGGTGGCGGGGTCCATTTGCTATTGTTGTCACCTTCATCGAGAAACCAGTAGCCCGTGACGCGGATCCAGTCGGAGTAGTCGAGCGGCGGGGGCACAACGTAGGCAGAAAAGTTGTACAGGAAGGGGACTTTGTTGACCTGCAACTTCTCGAGGTTCGTGCTGGGGAGACCAAGCATGTTGTTACGCCATTTGTTGATTTGATGAGCGGTCGTCTTCCAGAACACCGTGTCGAACATCACGTATGTCAAATAGTTGTAGGCACCACCCATCTTCTGGCCAGGCATAACAAACGCATGAGGATAGGCGCGAGTCCGAGTCCAGGGCATAGTGAAGGCCCGGAAATAGGGAATTTCGAGAGCCTCTGCAATGTGAATACCTGCCATGGCGCTAGGAGACTCGATGATGAGATCACTGCCTTGGCAAGCTTCCCACGAAGTAGCCAAGAGATCATCAAGGAACCCACGGAACTTGGCATTAGCCTCCTTCAAGAATTGCCAAGTGAAGGTGCCATTCTGAATGCAGAGACGCATCAACTCGCCGGGGTCGCCGCCGACGTAAGCGAACTCGATACCGTGGCTCTCAATCCAGTCCTTGAACTCGAGGTGAGTCGCAATCCTCGGCCGATGACCCTCCTCAAGCAGCTTCTTGCAGAGAGCGATGTATGGCTGGACATCACCTCGTGAGCCGATGGTCAGACAGGTGATAGTCATGGACTGAGCTGGCTTGAAGCTGAGGAAGGAGGTAGCTGAGTCGTCAAATAGAATTGTTGGCGCCTCAGTAACGCTAGACGCCTGGCGAGGCAACTGGAGCTCATGGTCGCCGAATTCCTCGTTCCGCGCCTCTTGGAGTGCATCGCGTTCGGCCACAGCGGCCTGGGCATCCTCAGAATCGGCACCATCCAGCAACGAAGAATCAGGCAGGAACCTTGTGGCCTCGATGCTTTGGAGGACGGTGACAGCACAGTCATCGCGGACTTCTGCCTTGCTAAACTCAAAGAATAGCTCCTCATGACCGCGGATGACCACCACCAAGCCTGAATAGCCAAAACGAAATCCCTTTTCCTTATCTACGTTTTCAATGTCGCGCAATGGCAAAACTAGCTTGGTTCGGGTCCCAGGAAGAAGGCTGCGGAAGCAGAAATGGCGATTGCCAATGTAAATCTTGCCATATAACGGGAGAACACGCATCATGTACCCGAAGTAGGCAGCCTGCAGCCGTTCAGTCTCAGGGAGGGCAAAGTGTTCCCTGAAACGGGCCTCTGAATTGGCACGTTCATTAGGATCTTCCTGTCCATCTTCTTCATCTGTCCTCAAGCCGGCGGGATCTTCATAGTGTTTCCCGCCGCCTTTCCACATCCCAGAAACTTTCTCAACATAACCCATAGATTCAGTCGCTAGGAGGTTGCTCATGCGACGTGACTGACGATCCAGATACCCCATCAGGGCATTCGCCTTTCGGAACGGATAACCGCCCATATTAGCGATGCTCTGCAGAGTCGGTGTTGTCGCGGTAGCTCCAACCGCATTCTCCTGCCGAGCCGTGCCCTGCTGTGTTGATGGCTTAACCGTCGCATCAGTATCGTGCCTGACAATGCCAGCCGAGACCGGCTCCTCGGTATCCTCGGCTTTGTTCGAGGACCGATGGAAGATTGGGCTGTGGAACACCTCGCTACCGCGCAGTATCTGGCTTGCAGATGGATCTTCGCTGCTCGCGGAATGAACAAGCGCCGACAGGCTTGCCTGGCTTGGATCACCAACGCTTTGGACGAATGAGTCACTGCTCCCTTGCCGCTCATGAAGAGCTTCCCGCCGGTGTTTACTGAACGACCGCCGGGTCTCACTATAACTCCGGGACGGAGACGTCGGGTGTAGCTCTGAGCCTTGAGCGACGTCTATACTACGTCGAAAGGGCCGGAAAGCATCGAAGCTACTTCGGGGGCGGTCTTGGCTCGCACGAGAGACAGGCGAGGCGCAGCGGGGCGGTGTCATGGGCGATAGTGTGGCCTTGACCCCTTCCGTGAGTCGACCTGGACGGCCCTGAGCTTGGTCTCGGCTAGCGCTCATGCTCGTTCTTGTGGAGGCAGCTAAGCTCTTGTCGGGGCCATCACTGGCATCCCGCGCTTGCGATGAGGAATCATCGATGAGGATCTTGAGAAGGTTGATCGCGTCTTTTCCATAGCTGAAGAAGGAAAAGTAATATTCGTCAATAGCATACGTCTCGTCATTGTCGATCACGCGGATTTTGCAAGTCTCTGCGAAGTCGAGCATGTGAGTCTCTTCAATGTCAATAATGTTTTCGATGGGCAAGGAGATCTTGACACTGTCGCCGTCGTTATGTGATCGGAAGATGACCCTCTGGATGCACTTGACCCACTCCTTTGCGCTCTGGGCGCTGTCAGCGCGGAAGTAGTAGGTACGGTTATGGGTCTCAATGGTGAAATTGATGCCCTCCTTATCCTTATCCGTAATACTGGCCGATATACCGTATCGCAGGTCGATATGACCGCTCGGGAAGTAGAGATCTTGGGGGTCGCGGTAGTAGGAGAGCACAACACCCTTAAGGCGGAACCAGTAGCGGTTGTACTTGGGATTCCGCTTCCCACACTTAGACAGATAACCAGACTTGACCACCTCGTTCTTTAATGGTCAGCACACACCAGTAGACACGTGATTTGCGGAAGGGAAGACATACCGCTTTCTTAGGCAAATAGGCATAGAAGGCAATATGTCGGGTAGTGATAAACATGTACCCCTGAAGCAAGACATGTTGCAGCAACCAGCAAGGATATTCTTGAATGACCTCCTCAGGGCGCTCAAATTCGAAGATATGTTTGAGCGTCTTTGCGAGCTCGCTGGGACCTATAGTGCCGTCGTCGCCTTCAGCGCGTCCCTCCTCTTCGGTTAAGCGGTCCAGTTCAAAGCTCGGCCTCGAGGCCACCTGGGCACGAGCCTCCAATAGCTTGCTCATAATGGGCTCTCCCATGCCTTCAGTTCGAGTAATCTCGATTGCGGGTGCGAGACCGGTAGGAGGGGCAGAGGAGGACTTCGAAGAAGATATACTACGATCAGCTGCGCTATCGTCATGAGGGGCCTTGGCCGACTTTTCTTTGGAAGATTTGGATGGCCTGAGCTTCTCGGCGAAGCGTGAAAGACCAGGCACGGAGCGCAGCAGATTTTCCGAGATTTTTCTCCGGTGTCGTGTGGGAGTGTCAGTGCTGCTGGAGTGCTGATCTGAAGAGCTCCGGGCAGTGAGGGGCAGAAGAGTGGTCTGAGCCATCGCGGTGGTGCTAGAAGAACTGTGGTCGGGCCTCCAGGGGGAAGGTTGACGAGGGGCGGCGATCGTTTTGGCCAGCGGGCTTTCATCATCTTCGTCATCTGAACTAAGGCTTTCGAAGCGATCGGAAAAGTTGGCCTGCCGGCCAACGGCAGCGACGAGGCCGAATATGCTCTGATGCATGTTCATGAACATGCCGCCGGGGTAGGCCTGAGGGCGCAGCACCTCCTCATCGCTGTCAGCCTCGTCGTTCGTCTCACGCAGCCGCTCGGGCAGTTCAAGAGAGGGCGTGTGAACGCCATCGCGACGTCTCTTTTGCAACTTTCGCGACACGCGTCTGGCTGTGCGCTCGTCCTGGGCGGCTGCTGAAGCCGCGGATGTCGCTGTCGGTTCTGAAGGCGACAACGGAGCGTGTGCTTGTTTACTCGCATCTTTTGATTCCGAGGGCCGCGGACTCGCAGTTGCACGGCAAAGAGGTTGCGCCGAGGAGTCCATTGGGAACTTGTGGGGATGAAGTGTGGAAAATAAAGCCTAGCATACAATCATCAGCATGTGAGCGGTGACTCAAATACCCTGGAGCTTGCGCCGCGCGGGCGGAATGCAAGAGGGGACCAACCGTCCTCTTGTGTCCAGGCCCTGCAGAAGTAGGTTTGGCGGGCGCAGGATGGATGCCTGAACTGGACAGCCTGGGAAGATGATAGAAGAGTGAGCGAGGTGAAAAAGTTGAGGATAGCAGATGCAGGTCCCGTCCTATCAGATATGTATATCTCGGCGGGCTGATACGAACGGAAAAAAGTGCGGTTTAAGTGAGCCCGTGAAGCGGATGATTGGCGCGTCGGCGTTACACTCGAGCGAACGCCCCAGGGTAGATTCCGAGGACAATAAGCAAATCTAGGTAGGTAGTGTAGGGTGTCGTATCTGTGGGTAGGACGTGGCTCGGATCACAGGCATCCAAAATCCATTTGATGCCGTCAACACGGGAATATCGACTAGATAAGGCTGGCGATTGGATTGGCGATGGATCTCGGTGGGGAGACGCAGGTTAGGTGCTGGGACAAGGACGGTGATATTGTTGCTCTTCAGGGGTCACCAAAGGAATCAAAACGTCAGAAATCAAACACCTTGATGGCATTCGGGAAGAGAAGAGAATGGCTGGCGCTGGCGCTACAAATTGTTGGCCAGGAACCATGGCCGGGACCAGGCCAGATGCAGAACAGAGAAGAGGCCGGGGGGCTTGCTGAGCGATGAGGCTTGAGCGCTGACAATCCCGGCGCAGCGACAGCGACACCAGCGCCCATCAGCTGCACCCAGTCCGCCCCAGATGGCAGACTGTTGCCAAGAGGGGTCCACTGCCGGCGTGTGTCTAAGATCTAGCCAATCAAGAGCTCTTTCTTCTCACACGAGACCTTTCAGCAAGGGTACCCTGGTCATTGCCCTGCCAGGCGGCCCTGCTCAGATGCGACCCCGAAATCTTACCAGATGCTGGCGCCAGCTCATCACCCGACATACAGCCGAAAGATCTTGCGAGAGAGAGTCAACGAGCCGATCAAAACGGAACTACATGTGTATTAAAGTGCAAACTGCAGAGAAGCCATCGCGGTACCATTATAATGGCAAACAACAGCAGGTTTTTTTTTTTTCGATTCGGTTCAGACATTTCTACTTCTACCTTTCTTGACGAAAATCCTTTTCGGCAGGAGTAGCAACTGCCAACACCTCCATGTCTTATCGATAAACAGCCTTATGATGCGCTGACGAGGAAGCGATCCCGGCAGTAGCATGGCCACTCGGCTCTGTCACATACGAACATTCTGCTGTCTCCAGTTCCATGCTTCTATCAAGACGGAAAAAAAAAATATGGAGTTCGGAAAATGCTCCATATGATCTGCGCCACAGGTACTGACATGTAAGTATGAATCGTGGTTTCAGCTAACCTCATCTAACCTCTCAACATTTTACAAGTTGTCTAGGTAGTCTAGGTATCATCCCCAACATCGCCAATTACAGTCTTATGTAACCCGTGTGAGGTACCACAACACTCACATCCACAGGGAAAGCTTTCCGCTTGCATTGCCTCCAGCAACCCAGTCCTTCGTCGGGTGGAAGACAGCAACCGCTGGCACGGCCGTGATGCCTTCCCCATCTAGCTGGGCGAGCTGCTCACCAGATGCCGCGAACACATCCACGAAACGGTTCATGTTGCCAATCACAAACTTGTGTATCCCGTCTTGTGGGTTACGCTGCCATTGGGGCTTGAGGATGGTCACCCACCGGCCCGTCTGATTGTTGTGCGGGATCTTACGAACGGGTGTCATCGCCTTCTCATCGAGCTCCTCTCCTGGTGTCCACTTCCCTGCGTCCGGGAAGGAATAGATCTTGATTGTGTCGTCGTAGCTGGCGGTTGCGACATGACCAGCCGCAGACCAACTCGCGTGTGACACCGACAGACGCGATTCATGAGTGCCCAGCAACGCTGGAGTGTGACCATTCTCACCCTTAGTGATCTTGCGCAGGTCCCAAATCTTAAACGTGCGGTCCAAAGAGGCCGTAGCCACAAGGTGAGGATGACGGGGATGCAGTGTGAATCCGCCAATCTTGTGGTCAGTCAGGTGCCAAATATCTGCCGCGGACGGCTTGGTGCGCAAGTCGTGCCGTCCGAGAGAGCCAAAAAGAGTAGAAAAGAGAATCATGTTGGGATCATTGGTGGGCATGTCGATCGCGCTAATGGCAAAATCCTCGTTGGGATCAGCCGGAGCATAAACTTGGATTGAAATGCCCTTGTCAAGGTCAAGCTTGCGGATTGAGGAATCGTAAGAGCCAGAAAAGACTGCATTGGCATCGACCGGGGAGAAGTGGAAGGCTGAGATGGTGCGAGAGTGGGTTTTGAAAGCCGATATGATGGGATCCGGGCGCTCAATCTCTTCCTCCTCGTCGTCTTCGACCTTGGGCGGCTCCTGAGAAGCGTCGAACACACCCATGGCACCCTCCTTGTCTCCGGCAAATATGATCGGCTTTTCCTCTGTGGGATGGAAGCCCATTGAGTATACACGCTGTGGCACAATCTTGATGTCTGTAACCCGTCAGTTTATGAACTCAAAAAAAAAGGACTGTCGCATGCAACGCACCCTGGACCGACCACTTCTCGTACAGCTTTAAGCTGCTCATGCGCAGCCGCAATTCCTTGAGGTCCTTATCTGTGGTCTCCTTGACGTCTTCGTCCGTAAATGTTCTGAGCCCAGGCTGAGCGCCTCGACTCAAGCCCTTCAAACCTGCCAACCCATCCAGGCCAGCCTCCCACTTGCGACCCTCCACTTGGATGTCGCCCAGCTTAAGATCCTCATCTACACGCATCTTCTTGGCCTTCACCTGTTGTGCCTCAGCCTCAGCATCGACCTCAGCCTTGCGCTTGAGAAGTTCCGGGTCGGCATCGGGTTTGAGGCCGGCAAGTCGACTGCTCTGGCGCGTAGGACGGGGTGGCTCGCGCTGGATGGGTTCGCGCTTCGTTCGAGGGGTACTGGAACGTTTGGGTTTCGGAGGCTTTGGTTGAGGAATAATTTTCTCTGCTGTGGTGCTGATCTCGCCCAAGATCGCATTATTTTGTGCGATGTTTTCGAGCCTCTTGCGCTCGAACGCGCTCATGACAGGTTCTTTGGACGGCATGACGATGGATTAAGGACAATAGCAGGAGAAATAAGTTGTTTAGACAGACGCCAAATATAACAATTTAATTGAGAAAAGAACACAGTGAAATAAATATATAACCAAAGCAGAACTCCTGCACAGGAAGATGGTGGCGCAAGTCCTTCGAGGAGTTGAAACGCGACGATGCGCGAGACGCAGGATCCATTAAACCACAGCGCGACTCCCAGAGCCCTGGCTCGCGAAATCACGGGAAATGCAGGGGTCCTTCTTAACCCCACACTTTTAAGATCTGCCAAGTTTGATTGGTCAGCCAGCAGATATCAAGCTTTTTGGGGGTTTGTGGAACAAGGATCTACCGGCAGGCAAGGCGCGCGACAGGTGAGTGGGGCAACGACCAGCTCTCGGGAAATTTTCGAGATCTCGTCGGATCGAGACACTATCAACACATCGACAACCTTTGGGCACATTGCCTGCCCACAGGTTCCCTGTCCACGCAGCCAACATGTCGACCACACTCATGCCGTTCCTCTACCAAACGAGGACATTGCAGCGATTATCTCGACCGGGAAGTGCGCCACGAACACTGCGCATGCTCTTGCACTCAAGTGCCACTCTTAGGTACCCCCGAGCCCACTCGAGACGTCCAAAACGGACCGATAACACAATCCCCTTTGAACTTCCCGAGGGCTATCAGCCACCCGACTCCGAGACACCGGCTTTTGTCGAAGTAGATCCCGAAACTGGTTTGCGGTCAACCATCACCCCCTCTGAGAGGGCGGCATTCAGTCGCATTTTCGAGGAAATTGCAGCGAAGAGGGCTGCTCAAGCCGCTGCTGCTGGCATCCCACCTGCCGGGACCACGTCTGCCCCTCAGACTGCTGCTAATGCTGTCCCTTCTCGCCCCGATCAATCCTTCACCGATGTCGATGACTTCAGCATCCGCACAAAGGAGCCGGATCATAATGCCTTCCGCGATACCATCAATATCATCGTTCAAGATGCTGCTGAGGTGCACACGAATGCTAAGCGCCAACTTGGCAAGACTTTCGAACCCCTGCATCCTCTGGGCCAATTGACAGCTGCGACTGAATGGGAAAAGGCTTTACTTCGCTTCCCGCCCAGCCTTCGTCAGGCTGCACGCATCGCCCTTGGCACCATGGAAGAGGACGCCGCAGCCGAGAAGGCACCTCCTCCTAGCACGACTCATCCGATTCACGACGAGATTGTCAACGAGGAGACTAAGCTAGGCGCACAGATAGATGTGGCCCTTGACCCGCTGTCCACACCAGTCAAGAATGAAGCCCTGCGGCGCGCTGAGCGCAGGCGTGTCGAGGCCAAGATGCTGCAATGCAAGACTGACTTTGAGCTGTGGGATGTGCTTGAGGAGGAAGTCTTCCCCATGGTTGAGAAACTTGGCCTGGACGAGGAGAGTACCAAGGCGGCCACCAAGAATGGCAAACGTGGTCGTGGCAAGCGAAAGGATAAACTCCCTGTGCACATCTACGGCCCTCTATACCCAGCATACCTGATGGCGGCGCTGCGTTTGCTCGACACACGTTTTGCGCGCTCATCACCACTTGCTCTTCAGGTTCTTCCTCGAGTCAAGGAACTCGGTCTCGCCAGTTATGTACTCGGTGTCAGTACGCCGTTCTACAACGAGCTTCTCCGCATCCATTGGAGACGCCACGGAGACCCTCGTGCTGTCTTTGATTTGCTCGAGGAGATGCGTGCTGTCGGTCTGTACTGCGATGAAGTCACCAAAGATATCGTCTTGAACATCCAACAATACCTTGATGCCAGCGCTAAGGGTAAGGAGGGCCCATTTTTGGGAGAGTTAGCGACTCTGCCTGAATACGAATTCGCGCTTATGCCGCGTGCAAGGCACTGGCTCAAGGCCATTGAGACCCAAATGTGGGAGAGGAAACAAGATTTGCGGGTGTGAGTGGGGCTGGTGTACGATACGCTGCGTGTATTATGGGCTTGGGACATGTATGCTAAAGGTTATGGCGTTTCGTCGCTTGGATAAGACACCTAGGCCTGGAGCCGGATGTTATGTTGACTGGCGGGGTATGAAATCGCAATCATATCTTCCTATTTTTCATGAAACACTTGACGCCTTCAACACATCTGGTCTTAAACGGTGATCACACACTATTGATGAAAAGCCACGTTGAATGGCTATCGTTACCAAAGGCGGCCATCAAGTTGGTCTCGGATCTGAGACCTCATGCCCCGCTCCTCGTGTACACATCACCCTCTGACATCATCATCCACTCTTGGTATTTCTCAATTTCAGCTCGGACACTTCGAATTAGTAAGCTTCTGTCTTCATTTCAGCTTACCCATTTCCCGAAAAAAAGACACGAGAAGTTTTACTGTATTCATTATGGCTGAAGCAGCGCTTCTTTCGATCAAGTGGTCCTGACTCAGAGATGTCTCACGTCGACCATGTCCCGCCGACCCGACCAGGCAATCCTTGACCGTTTGGAGAACCGCGACCGCATGATAGACAAAACACTTTTAAGAGAATATGGTTCCATATCATCCCATCCAACCAAAATTCGGTCCAAAACGTGGTCTCCCGAATTGATATTTCCCGAGTGAACTACTGAAGATCACACTTCTACCACCAGACTAAGATGAAAGCGAAGGCCACTTTAGATGTCAGCATGACTTTGGACAAACGCAGCCGAGCCACCACGAACACCTATGAATGCGTCCTAACAAAGAGGTCTGCTTCTTCCCGTTCGGTGTCACTTCCTTTGGCTATCCATCAAATAGGGCTTTGGACTCGGCTGCTACCTTCCGGCAGGGAATCGACATCTCGACGTCAATCTACCCCCTGGTGGTGTTTTAGCTCAGTAGTACGCAGGAAGAGTTCGTCCAAAGAAAGTCCTCAGATCGACTTCACAGAGAACGAGATCCCATCACCCACTGGTATCAGACCTTCATACACAATACCACAACAGCAAACAGCTCAATCAGCGACAAGCCCAATAGAACAAACCCAGCAGCCAATGCTGAAACGAGCGCCATCCCTCCGTCGCAGGTGTACATCTTGCTTTGTCGTCGACGGCAGCACAGTCAGCTCAAGCAGTGACCTTTCATTCTCCTCCACACCATCAGTCCCATATAAGACGATCCCCATTCTCACTATCGACACGAGCGGCAGAGCAATTTCCCCAACAAAGACCAAATGGTCCCTTCCATACTCGAAGCACCACCAGGCTCAGCGACAAATGCAGCAGCCTGCAACTCAGAAGGCATCACCGCTGGTAACCCCAACTCTGCCACAGTCTCATCGTTCGGAGGGCAAGACTGTAAGGCCCAGTTAAAACTTGGAGAGGCTGTGGAACTTGCTTTGGTGTCATGGCAAGTCTCCTTACTCTGTACGAAAAGATAGGCCGCAGTTTCAATGGAGGGATCGTCCTTTGACGTACCTTCCTGAGCTCCTGATGATGTCACTATCCCACTAGACGTTTTTCTAGCGTCTAGCACGTGCCATGCTGGAGACCATTTGCGTATGGTTTTTTTTTCTATGATACATAACCAATAATACAGTCCTGGATCGCCATTAACAGTCTCAACCCACCTAAACCACTCGATATCACCGTGGTGACGGCAATCTACCTATATTTCAGATAATGTATCGTAACAGCTCAAACAGCCAAGGGTTTGGCCGAAGGGGGGCCCTATGGTTGGGGTCCAGGAAGGAAGAAGAGATGGGCTGTTAGGGAGAAGCCTGAGCAGGCGAAATGGTATTAGCTTATGCTAGGCTTTGCAAATACCCAGGCAGGAGGAGAGAACTGCGTACACGTCTGCCTTTTAAAAATGATTGTACCGAGTAACCCTGGTGTACTGAGAGCTTTTTGACCAAGAATTTTGGCATCGAATTTTTGAGGGAGAGTTGTAGATCTAGAAGTTGCTGAGGGCGATTGACATGTTATTCAACTGACACAAGTTCCAGAAGGCCGTCCTGTATCAAAAACCGACAGAACCCTAAGCGATATAGATACCTGCTGATGTACAATATAGTTTCCCCATGACTTTATACTGGAATAACCGTGTACTTATCATGAGAAACATGTAGCTATGAAGTGTGACAATTGGGGGAAGGGGGGGGGTTCGTCTGGTGCTTCTGGCTTGATCTTCAATATTTCCACCCCAGCCCCTCTGCGACGAGCAATCGAAAGCCTGTTGTTCGGGTCGTAACCTTCACTCATGCGGAAAGATATGCCTTGTTCCAGATCGTATAGCTGGTTCTTCGCCCAGTTCGTTTGAGAAGGCTTTCCCAACATGATCCTTTGCCGTTCTCTCGTGCAGCACCAGCAAGGCTACATTCGGTTGGACCATATATGCGATGGTATAAGCACGCCTTGCAACATATAGTGAAAAAGTAAATGTCTGCATCGGATAGTTCTATCCTCCTCGCTCCTATCCATGGTTCATCTCCTCCGGGTGCTAGCACAGACAATGGTGAGCATGGGGCAGCCCTCCACCCCATCGCCCCATAGCAAGGCTAGTCGTCGAGACCAGTGAAGCGCTCCATCGACGCCATTGAAAACCGGTATGGGCCATTGTTTCAGCCAAGAGATCATCCATAGGCTCCCTGCTTTCAAACCATCATATAGGAGGATCTTGGTTGAACAATGTCATTTGTTTGTGGATCCGGGGCTTCATATTCCAAGCACCTAGCAGGCGGTTGGCACACGTATATACTTTATGTACATACTTCTCCAGCTTGCGCCTTTGCGCCTCAAAGGTTTCGTGCGCTCACACCAGGTCTTATGCATGGTTCATTGAACACTCAAAAAAAATTTGCATTGGAAGTGTGGATGGTCATCGAGAAGAGAGTGCGTGTTTCTTTCTGTGGGACGCAGATGATTAATTACAGATTTGGCAAGAGAAATGAAATTGGAGGATAAGATAGAGTAATAACTTGAAATGCTAGGTTAAGATCAAGGAATATTGTGCTTCCGGGGTCCAGTCTCTTATAGTTTTTATAACTTGATATTGACGACTTCGAGGATTGGGATTCCAGGAACAAGGAAGATGTGTCTTGCGTAGAATTTCGTAAAGATCCGACCGATTCCAATTATTGCACCTATGTCGCGGTATTTGCACGAATGCGACGTAACGCACTTGCACACAGACGCAGAGCCACTTCGTCCTACGACATGTACGCCAACAGTATCGGCTCACATTGTATAGAATCTCTCACTATATCGGAGGTGAAGTATATACTATGCCAGCTGTCATGATCAACAGGGGGTATGGGGGGAAGAAAAGTTGAGATTAGACACAAAGGGCCAATAAAGGCGCGGCTCACGCAGGTCTAGAACGGCGAATAGGAAAGAGAACCAAGAGTCACTGATGACAGGTCGTCAGAGTCAAGAGTCACTTCCTTTTGACGCACACTACCATTATACCATGCTGTTAAAACAGCCCCTCTTTTTTAAAGCTTGTTTTCTCCTGCAAATAGTACAGGATCCATCAAGACAGTTCAAAATGCCCATCAACTAGGGCTCTGCTGGTTTCTAATATTACATAATAGCTGGTGTGGAGAGACTATTATTCTCTCGTCTGGATGATAGTCTTCGGATAACACCAGCGGAATCTCGCTCTCCATTTTCCGTACCTGACGCCCTGACCAGTATGACGCTGGTGGCTTCCCCGTGATCAAATCCTCTCGCTGCTCCTCACAGGTTTTGCAAGGACCAGCTGATGAACGTTGCCCTCCAAAGAAGCAGTCCTCGCAACATTGGGCCTTGATGATCAAATCTGCCTGAGCCAGCACCCGTCTCCTCTCTGCAACCCAAGGTACATCATCTCCTGGCGTTATGTCATCCGGCCGCAGTTCCATGAACCTCCACCCGATCCTCACGAACTCTCGCTTCCATGGATACGTCCATTCACACCATCTTTCCGTCCTTCCAGTCATTAAGATGGTGCATATCTCATCCCATAGCACTCCCATCTTTAAACCATCATCCAAATCGGTTTGATGCCGCCTTAACGGCTGTCGTGGACTGGCCGTCTCATACACGACTTTCCTGACTGCCGGCCGGGAGATATACATCCGCCACCAGCTGGCCCCTTTCCGTTTATGTGCCTCGTGAAGCCTCTTCCATTCCTGCCTCGGGCATTGACGCTCCAACCCCGTCAGCTTTGCCAGAATATGGTTACGATACCGGCGCATCCTGCTCCTCTCCCACTGTCCTGATGCAAACATGGCAGTATCGTACATGCGTGCCATATTCGACGTGAATGGTGCTACAATTCCAAGGGTCCAGAGGATGTTGGGCGGTGACTCGTACTTGGTGAGGTTGTTGATGCGTTCGCTAGGAGCATACCATTTGCGTGTGTTCTCATCTCGCTCCATCTGCCGCTTGAACGCGGTATTTTGCAAGGAAAGGATGCCATCGAGGGGATATGTGCATTTAAAAGCCCATTGAAGAAGGGGGTTTGGTTGGAAAGGGGGTCCAGGAGTTTGATTATCGGGAAGAAAGAACAGGTGGCGCTGTAATGGAGCGGAGGAAGAGATGATGGAGTTCCACATCTTACAAACGCGCTGACAAGAGACAAGAACAGTGTACATATCCACCTCGAGGAGAATTGCTTCCAGCAACTCGGGGGTGTTCAGTACCTGAGAGCTGGAAGCGGCTATTCCTGGCTCCATAAATGAGTTACAGCTCGGGGGTCGCAGCTTTGGGTTGACACGTCGATATACAAATATAAGGCGTGACTTCAGAACTTTTGGATCGAAGCTTAACGATGGTGCTCGTTAAACTACGTTGCACCAAGCATTGCAGACTCGGTAGCAGGGTACAAGGAGTGTCCGTAGACCGCACTGCAGGAGGATGCTTTCGAGAATTCAGAAACCTCGGGAACTCTCGCTTGGGTGGATGTTACTTCTTGTACGACGTCGAGGAAGGGCTCCTTGAAGAGCGGTGAGGGAGCTATTGAAATGCCCAGGGCAGGGGGGCTGCCATCTTCCTTCCGATGTTGTGTATACTGAAGAATATTTCCGAGGCTGATCGGAAAGCTACCATATCGAAGCACCATTGAAGTCTTGGCTGGGATACTGACATTTAGGAAGTCAATGATGGGCCAAGCAGAACTCAGGGGAGAGAAAGAGACATATCAGACGGATATTAACCAAATTCGAGACAACGAGCAAAAGAAGACGAGCAGCTCGTACTTAACGAGTCATGATGGTTAGCGAGAGCATTCCGCGACCTTAAGTACAGGCCTTGGAATCGCGTTGGTCGCTTATTCTAATTTGTTTTGTGGTTTGTATTCAGGGATTCAGGGCTTTGGTTAAGCTGCAATCGATTACCCATAATTACAAGCAGTTTGGCATGTTGATGGAGCTGGTGATGTGCGTCAGCCAAGGCGATGGGTGTTTTACCAAGTCAAGAAGGATATACGAGACTTGAAATAACCATGAGCGAGTCGGTGTGTGTGATGCGCTGTATTGGATGCGACAGCCCCGCGTTATTTTACAGGAATCTGAGGGGTAATTTTCAGGTACTTCAGGGACTCTTGGTATTTAGAGCAGAGGTATATACTGTTTTTCATCCATGAAAGTGTGTGGGATGACGGAACTGCATGGAGACCTGTTCGACTTCTCATACAATAAGCCCCTACTCTAAGGCTGGACTGTAATGCTGGTGTTGATGATCTTGTACAGTAAATTCACCGTCATTCACCGTTCATGCCCACGCATCGTTACAATGTGTCATACTTTACAGTAACTCTGTGGATTTGTTCATCCACTACCCACACTTTGCAACAGACTTGCCGGGGATGAGCTCTGAACAACAGAGGCCCCAAAGTTCTCTCTAAACACCTGCATCAACTCACGGCAAAAGATTTCAAGTGTGCTTACGGTAGAGGCGCATAGGAAGAGTATTGGAGTCTCCGTTACTGGCCTTTCTATGTTTTACGATGCGTAAAGGATGCTGGATTTTTTTTTTTTCGCTAACTCTCTGCCTACGCAGTCCATGGGCAATCCTCGGATACAATTTCTGTGATGTTGCTCTTCCCCAAGCTCTCCGTTTCATCCAACACCAGAACCATCCGCTTCCTGGCCTCGATATGACTCTCCTCGTCCATCTTTGCTAAACCCATATGCTCCATTACGACACACATCACCGACTCCATCAGCCTCTTCGCCATCGGCCCTGCCACACCCTGTTCATAGAAGGCCGGCGTCTCGTTAGCTTCCAACAACCACACATTCCCCGTCACATCCACCAGGAAGTCCAAAGCAAACAGCTCATAGCACTTCTCCATAGTCGTGAACTTATCGGCCATCGTGTGTGCCGCGGCTCGGAAAACCTCGCCCGAGATCTTACACACCTGCTCCCACACCTTTTGCTTCCATTCCTTCGGGTCCCCGAGGACTCCATCATCCACCACCGTCGTATCCTTCCAGAATTCTCGCATCGATTCCCGCCCCAACACCTCCTCATCACTCAGGTGCAGAGCCGTGTTGGTCAAAAAAGCCCGCAGCGATGCCCCCTCCTCCCATGGGTACTTATATTCCTCTGCGGCTAGCAGGGTGAGCATCTCACGGTAGACGTGCACACGCAGCCGGCCGATTGGCAGCACATAGGCGCGGACGTGCCACTTGCGACCGTCCATACGCGGCACATGGAGGATGTACTGCTGGGCGACGAAGGCACGCATCTGGGCTGAGGGGATGCGACCATTGGCTTTGAAGACATACTTTGGCCTTTTCGGGCGGGAGACTCTGGTGCTGCTGAGGGAGAGCTTGCCGGTAGTTGTTACGAGGACGTCAAGAGCATCGAGGCCGGGAGTTGTGAGAGTAGGTGTGAAAGGCGGTTGATTGGCGTCTTCTTTCTCTTCCTCCTCTCTTTCTGCTTCAACATCTTCCACTTCCTCCTCCTCATCGCTGTCAATCTCGTACTCGGCGAGTTCGAGGTGGCCGGCTAGCTCCTCAATGGTGCTGAAGAGACGGATGCCAGCACCACAATCGACCAGGGCAGGCTTGAGGATCCACCACTGACGCTCAGACGGAGGCTTATTGGCGTTGTCCTCAAGTGAGCGCAGCAATGTCAAGTCGTCAGTAGCGGCAAGCGCTTCGTCGACGTACTCAGCGTAGTCCAGGGACAGTCGAACTGTGGCAGGGACATGCTGCCGCAGCTTGCTGCCAGGCCTCTTGGCAGCCCAAAAGTCGACCGCCTGGGACAAGTAGTCTTTGCGGGCCAGGGCATCGCTGTTCGGATAGGCGTTAATTACGCCGTTTTTGGCACGGTTGATCACGGCGAAGTGCTCTTGGAGCTCCCAGCCGTCACAAATCTGGAGCTGCGTGTCCGCGTCTGGAGGGAAGTCGGCCATGTCATCGATGAAGACAGCATCAGGCACATGCCTCCTGATGAAGGTCTTCAGATGCTCATCCAGCCAGGGGCAAGCACCCCTTACATATACGTACATTTTTGCTTTCACAGGTGATCGGAACTACCACCTAGAGACAGGATTGTTCAACGAGAGTTCTCCCCTTTCTCTTCTGGAGGGAGAGTGGCTCGACGAGGAGTAGAAACGTGGGCAGAGCCCTGCATAGGGTTGGCAATCGAGATAAGTGTGGTTTCTCCCGGGGCAGACGAAGGCATTGGGCGACACGGATCAGAGATATGGTTTTCGGCGGCCTTGGGAGTGCCTGAAAGGCAAGAAAACGAACCTGAATTGGTCACCTTAAATATTCTTTCTACTCAGCTAAATTGGGTCCTAGGATCTAACTTGGCAGACTCGACTTAACACAACGGAGCTCTTCAAGGAGATGGAGACATCCTCATGTCCTACTCCTAGATTAACCCCTTTCGAACTTACACGCCCTTCTAACGATCGCTTTAATGAATAGTGGGTCTCTGGGTCGGTTGTTACAAATAAGCTTCCCAGATTCGAACATAAGTGGTTCTTTTTTTGTAACGAAGATCTGACTTGTCAGAAACGAGGCTGTGGAATCGACTCCCGATTTGTTGACTGACGTGCCAAGATCCTGTTAACGTTGTAGTTTTCCTTTCTATACTGACACCGGTGTATTTCTAATAAAACATCTCTGGCCAAGAGAGATGTGACCATGCCAAGCCAACCCATGGACATCGATTACCTAAGAAGCGGCATCTTAGTGAGAATCTTCACTTTTTCTCTTCTCTATTGGCACATGTAGAGTTAAAAAACGTAATGCATGCCGAAGACCGCATCATTTTCTGCACGTCGGCCCGGTGTTTGTCTTCCCTTTGCCTTGGCATCATGGCTCTCGATACTCCCATGAAGGTCGTCGATGGCACAGCACTCTGTTGATGCCTAAATATCGAAGGTCAGGAAAATACACCCATTCCTCCTGGGTGGATCCTTGAGCAGCTCTTGGATGAACTGTTGAGTCTGTCACAACAACTCTTTGAAGTGAAGACTGGTTTTCTCACTCCTAATCCTTTGTTTGTCGATGGATGCTGATATAGTTTGACAGTTCAGCTGGAAGCATCAACTGCCTGTGAATATCCGTGTTGAACGATCCAAGGGAATCATCCTTGCTTTCATAGATTCCCCTCGAGAGTGACCGGGGGACCTGAAGCACTTCAAAAAATAAAACACAAATACCCACAGTAGTAAGCCTCCTAATACGTAACCATACTCATACTTGTTTCTCTCTGATGCAGCTCTCAACGGCCCGAGTAGAGCCTACGTGACTACACCAATCACCTTTGCTTCAATTGGCTGCCGCATGTCCTTGTTAGTGTGGGACCTTGAACTAGCCAAGAATGTTCGACTGTTCGATGAGTACTATACACTATGTGCTTTTTCACTTCTGTTTGGAAATTCCCTTTCTTATAGGGCTAGATTTCATTCTATCATCTTCTACATTAATCAGGTTTTGATGTTTCTATTGGTGTTTTTCTTAGCCAATTGTGAGTACCACACTAATAGACGGAGCGCAATGTGCATATTGCATTGTAAGTTGAAACGAGCGGTTTTTAGGATGACTGAGATCTTGATCTGTTAGTTGATCATTAGGCACCGAGCTTCATGACTTTCCTCTCTTTTCGTTCCACTCTGTAGTAAGCAGAGGAGCATACTGGTAAAACACCTTTCGCTCAACTGGTCACGTGGTCGATCAATTTTTAGCATTGGGGCTCCACGATGTTGGCGATCCGAGGTCGAAACCCGACTGAATCCTGTCGCATACCTGGGATTGGAAGAAGTCACATAATCCCGAGATGAGAGACAAAGACCTCGATTTACCCAAGAACGGATTTGAGAAATCCGAGGCATTTGCCATCATGTTCTTGAGGATGGCCGTCAGTATGCTTGGGTCAATACCTACTGCGTTGACAAGTCTAGCAGCGCAGAGTTGTTCGAGTCCATTAGCTCTATGTCTAATTGATATTAAAAACCAAAAGTTTGTCTGGCGTACCTAGAAGATGCTGAACCAGAAGAAGGGCTGCCGACCCTCGCTTGACTTCGACACCGTCGTTGGTATTTTCCTCTAGAAAGTAAGGGACGGTTATGCAAGGAATGCTCCAAACAGGTTTTTCGAAATGTTTGTCATATCAATCCAAGACTCAAGCATGCTGTATACCACTTCCGAGAGAATAAGGGATCATTATTCAAGGTACACTTCGAACGAGGTTTCCCCCACGTCTGTCACACCCATCCAGAACTTAAAAAGTTGGGGTTTATGGATTTGCTCCCTATTCGCATTGTAACCGATCGATGGGGTGTTCATCTTGTCGGATTAAGAGCATTCGCTTTCAACGTTTGCCAGCAAAAAGAGCAAAATGAGGCATCGGTCTAATTGAGCTTATTTTGCAAAACAATACAACAACGGAGAGTCCTGAGACGAAGTAAAAAACTCTCTGGTTCCTCTCTGTGGGAGCATGAGTGATAGAGAAGATCCTCGGTTAGTCCTTGGGAGCAATTTGCGCATGGACGGCGTCATACCGGACGCTAAACCGTGGGTTACTGATGTATTACATGGCGTTTCGCCTGAATTTGACCTTCTCAACAATCCATTTGTACTGGCAGCGATTTCGAAGAGCATATTGTAACAAAGTCATGTGAAGAGTCTATCTTCTGACCCCAAATACTATTGTGTTAAACTGGCTAACGGCATCCATGTGAAAGTGGGAATTGGGTCCTCTAAATCACGAAACACATCAGCTATTCTTGGCACCATCGGATTCGAAGTTAGAGACTGGGACACCATATCAGAATCAGGACCGCCTTTTCATGGGAGAATCCGCTATAAGCGATACCGCCAACTCTTCTGTTCAGGGATGGTGCAAGATGAATTGCTAACTTGAAAACCAGAGATAGGGAGAGATTGGAGGGAAATCTTGGACGATCAATCATTGGTGGAGTTTTGACGAGACCAAAGATTAACTAACCGTCTACTGGAGCGTTCCAGCGGCAGTGAGGTAACCGTCAAGCTCGACCAAGAGACCAAGCGGGGTTCCTTATCAGTATCAACGTAGATCGGCTGCCCCCGCGGTGAAGTCTCACAGCACATGCTTCGATAGCATTGCAGTTGGTGTCGGTAAAGCGATTTCCCGCAAGAGCAATTATACGTTGGGGTTGTCAGAAACGCGCGACGTCCCTATCTTGCATTACGCGCGACATACAATGGACTCTCGCACCTCTCATGCAGCAGCCAGCAAGGCCCTCCTTGCAGCAGAAGCGCGCTATATCACCAACAACCCCCTCTCCAAACAGATTTACGATCAGGCCACGTCCTCTCTTCCAGGAGGCAACACGCGCACAGTCCTGCACACCTTCCCATTCCCGCTGGCCATCACTCACGGCAAAGGCGCCCACGTCTGGGACGCCGACGGCCACGAATACCTCGACCTGGTCGGCGAGCTGTCCGCCGGCCTATACGGGCACTCGAACCCCACCATCCACAATGCCATCCAGCGGGTCCTCTCCTCGACGGGCTTATCCCTGGGGGGACAGACCCCTTACGAGCAGCGCTTTGCGTCACTGCTGTGCGCACGATTTCATCTCGACAGCGTGCGCATGACTAATTCAGGGACAGAGGCTAATTTGCATGCTTTGGCGGGTGCGAGGCGGTTTACGGGGAGGAGGAAGGTTGTGGTCTTCTCGGGAGGGTATCATGGTGCGGTGCTGAGCTTTCCGGATGGAAAGCCTGCGGAGAATGTGGTCGATAAGGGGGATTTTGTCGTTGTACCGCGGTACAATGATGTTGAGCTTGCGCAGGAGGTAATTAAGAAGGTGGGAAATGAGTTAGCTGCTGTGTTGATCGAGCCGATGCAAGGGGCTGGGGGATGCATAGTTGGGAAGAGGGCATTTTTGCATGCTGTGCAGGAGGTCGCAAGGGAGGTTGGGGCATTGTTTATCCTGGACGAGGTGATGACGTCGCGTCTGGCACCTGGCGGCTTAGGCGCCGAGTTGGGCCTGAAGCCAGATCTGATGACTATGGGAAAGTATTTGGGTGGCGGCTTTGCATTTGGAGCATTCGGTGGACGGGAGGAGGTCATGAGGGTGTTTGACCCGCGAGAGCCTGGGGCACTGGCACACTCTGGGACTTTTAACAACAATACCATGTCCATGTGTGTTGGGGCTACGGGTTTGGAGGAAGTTTTTACGCCTGAAGTGTGCGTGAAGTTTAATGCCAAAGGAGACAGCTTGAAGAAACGGCTGCAGGATATTGCTAGGGGGACAAGGCTGACATTCACAGGCAGGGGCTCGTTGATTGGGCTACACTTTACGGAGGATGGAATGCAAGATATCATTTGTGGCGAGGACCTTAAAGGGAGAGACAGGAAGGATTTGAGAGATCTTTTCTGGTTTGAGATGCTGGAAGCCGGGTATTGGATCACACGTAGAGGATTCATCGCCTTGATATTGGAAACTTCGGATGACGAGCTTGATGCATTTGTTCAAGCAGTAAAAGAGTTCCTGCAAAAGCATAAGAACCTCATGACAGTTGGTGCATAATAACTAACTGCTTGTAGAGAGGCGAGAAGAACGCTTGCTGAATCTCGGTGTATAGCATGCATTAGGAACAACATGGAATCTCTAGCAGATATCAACTGACGGTCCTCACATGTACATCAATTAGGAAGTTACAATTCTGCCCCAATAGAATGACAAAGGCCATGCAATCCTTCCACCATACCAGGTGTACACAAAGCATTGTTCCCTCTGGATCCCCATAACCATCTTCAACGACTTTGTCTGTAACAGATTTGTCTCTTTGTTCTTGAAACCTACGCTAAGACAATGATGTAACAACTTGAACGTTAATACTCCACTTGTAATAGGGACAACTAACTAACCTGACATCGCCGAGAGACATACAAGAAGATCCCATTATGCCGGTTGATTAACAGTCGCGCAGCTGCTCAGGGAACGTAACAGCTAGTTCCCTTGCACCGGTTGTCGTGGAAGTCACAGTCTGAAGTTTGACATCGACAACAGCACCAGAGCTATTACGACCGTCATACCACTTATCCAAAGCAGCTCACAACCTAACCCCCAACAAGCTACTCAGGGCACTTCCCTACCATACATAAACACTATGAGCCAAACAGCCAATAACCATACGGACATTGACCGTGCACCTAATCCCTCGAACCAGACGAACAGTCAATCGAATCCGGTAACGTCACAGCAGACGACTCACTTCAACACTAACTCCCAGTCGCAACCGCCGCAAGAGCTGAAAGACCTACGTGACCTACATTTTGCGCTCCATGAAAAGGTACAGGAAGTGAGCAAGAAGTTGGATGATTCCATTCGGGACATCTTCCATTTTCTGGTTGAGATCCTTGGCAGAGCAAACGACACGAACACCATGGTTAAAAACCTTGAATATGCGCTTGATGGATCAAATTCTCTGAATAATTCTGAAACAATTAAGGTACTAAAGGAGGCCCATGAATCGGCACGCGCGCTGGTGGTACGTATTCAAGCTGCGCACAACTTCTCTCAAAGTCTTCAGTTCCAGTACGCGCAACATTATTATCGCCCAGGCTGGCGCATAGGCATTCGGTGGCTCGACGAGTTCTTCATACCTGCTCTAGACGCCACAAAGGCGGTACGGGCGTGGCTCCAGGAGGGAGTGAAGTCGGCCGAGGAGATGGAAAGTCAGGGCGGTACCCCTACCCTTACTTCCGAGCAAAAAAGGTTTTGCGAGGACTTTGAAAGGCTCTGTATAGAGTACTGGCGGCCTTTCTTCGACCAGGAGGAGAGTCTGCGACAGGCATTATCCAGCTTGAAGACGCACCCTTGCCACCGGCGCTTGTCCGGCATGGAATGCGACTGCCAGCAAATGATTGAATTCAGAGACGCAAAATTCGCCTGGGAGGCCCGCGTCAGGATTCTACAACGCGAGCTCGACGCGATGTGGTGGAAGTTGCAGAGTCTCTGTTTGCCGGCACCTGCTATACCACAAACTCCTGGCCAACCCATGGAGATGAGCCCGCAGCAGCCACAGCCGCAACCGCAACGACAGCCTTCGCCGGCTGACGGAAAGGGTCAGTTCTGGCGGGATCTCAACCCTAGCACGTGAGCGTCTTCTCGCCGTTCTCTTGTTTGGGTCATTTGGGGTTGATATTCCATGATGCTCCCGGCATCACGGTGGTCAATTCGGCCGAAGGATGACTCATCGTAGCAAGAAGCAAGCTTAGCTGCAAAAATGGTCGAAAAAGGAGAGGACGAGACGCGATTTGAACGCGTGACCTACCGGACTGCAGCCGGTTGCTCTACCCCTGAGCTACTCGTCCCATTTCTTGAACGGATGTTGACAGTCCGTGTGGAGACAGCACTTGTCTATCGTCAGGGTTTTTCGGGTGGAGAGAGACAGAGATGACACACGAGTGGTCGCTTATATCTCAGGTGAGCGAGAGTGTGCCGGGTTGTTTTTTTTGACTTTCTTTTCTTCTCACAGGATACTTTCTGTTGTCAAGCTATTAATGATGGAATGACAAAATGATTACTGGTAAGTTCAAGTACCTTTATCCGTGACGTGATATAACAGAAAACAATGTAAAGACATTTCTTATGGCTATGCAGATAGCATAAACCAAAAGCTATTGCCGAGGAACACTCGTCTGTGATCTCCAAGTTGTGCCTGCATGCAGATGTCCTGCCCCTGTTGGTTGAATGGCAAAGGCACTTCTAGACAAGTGTCCTCAGAGTGGTAAAATGAGTACAAATTGGGAGCTTTTCGAGTTCATATTCCCAATCTGAACGTTGAATGAGGTCTTGTATAGGTGAGCCGGGTTGCACGAGCATGTCCCATAGTTAGCTGTGTCCGTAAACCATTGATAGCCAACGGTACAAGGTAAGAGAAAAGTTGTCAGACACCCAAAGCGGAGTAATCAGTCGAGGGGCGTTCGTATGTTTTGTTGTCTCTTTACTTGTAACAAGCACTCAGCCCGTATAGCTCAGTGGTAGAGCGCATCACTCGTATCGCCATGTTGCGACATGATGAGGTCCGCGGTTCAATCCCGCGTGGGGGCAGCCGTTCTCTTTGGCCTTTTTGACCGTTGTAGTATTTTTTTTCCCCGCAAGTTAGTAGTTTGGCAATAGAGCTCTGTTTTGGTGTAGCTATGGTCAGCGAGTCTCGTGGGAAAATTGGAGGCCTATGTGGTTCACTGCGGACGAAGTGCTCTTAATAACCCCGTAGAGTTTTCGTGTCAGTTCTCGAGCCGAGCCCTCTGTAACCCCACTCGTAAAACTCAGATAATACCAAAAGTGCGAACGGGAGTTGCCTGCATATTTCCTCTTGGACCAAAATTGAAATCGTCCCCGGCGATGTTAATGGCGTCGTTTGATCTTCCATTCTGAATAGCGAATAGCGGACAGAGGGTCTGGAGTATGGTAAACAGAAAGCGCTGACTTGGCCAACCCCGCAACCCGTCTTCGCCCACCTACACGCTCGCTGCCCCACCTGTCCCGAAACTTATGCAGGCAAGTTCGATCTGAGATTAAGGACGCCGTATCCTAAGAGGTTAGTACACACCTTAACAAAATGTTGCTCGTAGAATTACATATGTGCGGATATGATGATTACAATGATTGAACCATGGTGACTCTGGAGAGTCCTATCTCAAACGTCCGTACGAGGAACGCAAGAGTATCTATCGCCCTTAGAGAGGATATCCATCCCCCTTTGTCCCCGCATTCTCAAGACTGGATGAGGGAGGGAGCACGGTACCAGCAGAAGGCTTTTGTGAACCCAACGGAGCGGAACTAGACCGAGCCCGTTAGCGTACCGGGCTTTCGGCTTTCTGGTCCGTAGGCCTTGGTGCGGAGCTGCGTGCCCCGTATAAAGGGTTGCTCCATCCGAATCCGATCTTGTATCACCTTCCCAGGTTATCCACCTTGAACTTTGGCAGCTTCCATATTTATCATCTCGAAGTCAAGTATTTGAACCATCATGGATCCCAACAGCATCGACATCGCTGAAAACAGGCGCCGCATGCTTGCAGGCGAGCTCTATTATGCCTGGACCCCCGATCTGACGGCCGATCGTCAGCGCTGCAAGGCCGCTACCAAAGCGTTCAACGAGCGCTGCACCAGTGGGAACGCCTCTAGAAGAGAGCTGGTTGAGCTTTGGAAGGCGTATGGTCACTGTCTTCTTCCTTGACCTCACATTAGTTTTTGAAGTTAACCAGAGCTCTTAACAGCATCCTGAACGACAACACACCCCTTCCTCCGCCAGGAGCAACCCCTGAGGAGGACCAAAAACTGCTTCGCGATTATCCATGGTGTGACGGGGCCATCAAGTTCGACTACGGGTACAACTGCAAGTCTGTGGCCCTCTCAAGTTTGAACTCGACGTACTCGCACATGCTCACCAGTCTTTAGGTTCGGCAGCCAAGTCTACATTAATAGTAATTGCACCTTTCTCGACACATGCACGATCACGATCGGCTCACGCGTGCTGATCGGGCCAAACGTGTCCTTCTTCGCCGCGACGCACCCGACGGATCCGTTCGTGCGCAACGGGTTGCTGGGTCCAGAACTCGGCAAGCCCATCACCATCGGGGATGACTGCTGGATTGGTGGCGGCGCAATTATATGCCCTGGCGTCACGATCGGTCGCGGGGTTACCGTTGGCGCGGGGAGCGTGGTCACCAAGGATGTAGAGGACTTCGTGGTTGTGGCAGGGAACCCCGCACGTGTGATCAAACGTCTGGATGTGGAAGCTCAGTTAAAGAAGGAGAGGGAGGAGAGGGAGAGCAATAGGTAACGCTAATATGTTAGTCAATGCGTCTTCATCCATCCCCGGGTCCAAGAATTAGGGAAAGATGTTGGAAAGCAAGATAGCTGGTTGGTGGAGGGCTGATCAACGGTCCAGAGTTACCTGGGTGTGTTTTTACCAGCCGGACCCACATCCCAAAATGGCCGTTGTAACGGAAAATACCGTGTAATGGTCGAAAACTAAGAACAGTACGTACATTACACTCTCGCAGGGCTGGACGTGCAAAACAAGGCCCAAGTTTCGTCAACTCTACAACGCATTGGAGTGAGTGTATGCGAAGACTGAAAAAATCCTCCAACTTAGACCCACTACATCGAGTGGGAGCCACGCAGAAGTCGCGGGAACCAAAAACAGTGCGTCGACTCTCCGAGACAGAGAGAGACATCAAAAAACGATCCACCCAGGGGTCGAACCTGGAACCTCCTGATTGCACGGTTTAGTCTTGAGGACATCAGTGATTCTCAAGATCAGGCCGTAGTCAGACGCTCTGCCATTGAGCCAGCGGACCATCCTTGACGGAGCTGCTTTACTTGGCTGGTACATGTGACGAGGCTGCCATTCTCAAACCGAGCTTTCAAAAGCGTCTCGATACAAGATGACATGGGAGCACAAATACCTTTGGCTTGACTCCTTCGCTTCGCTAATATCGTCTACCGGAGATATGAAGTTTGGACTCCCTGGTCAGCTAAAGTCATGACATTTCCGACCGATTCTGGCATTTGTGAAAAGTTGTGGCTGAGTGACCCGGTACGTGCCCTGAGCTGCCGTTCTCATATGTTTTCCTTACTCAGCCTTCGGGGTTTTGCTTGAGTCTGAGGCTTTGATGCTTTTCTTTCAGCCCCTCAGCCCTCGAGACACCTTCCTCCTGGGCAACAAATCAATAGGTATTTAAACATCAGTTCCACGATTTTCATCTGCTTTCCTTTTGTCATATGTAACAATTAACGGACAAAGGATATGGGTCATATGCGTATTGTTGCTCGCAAAATCTTTGGGCGTTGGAGGCGCCGCAGTGACGAGAACCGCCAACAAGCAGACCCAAACACAACAGCAACGGCCCAAAGCATCAACAATTCTGCCCCACAACAATCCCCGATTAGTCGCCTTAGTGACGACCTCCTGGATGCCATCGTATCTCAGTTCTGTTGTCGTCGCTTTGATCTGCATAGCCGCCGACCCTTGGTGCGGGAATACTGCAAATGTCATGCGGACCCTTACAGTACGCTTCGCGACCTGTGTCTGCTTAACAAACGTATCTATCTGATTACTGTCCCTCATCTCTATGAAGCACCAACACTCGACAAATGGTGGCTCCTAGCTCGCACACTGCTTGCGCGTCCTGATCTTGCGGAACATGTTCGCTGCTTCCGGAAGTGCTACCAACTCAAATCTGCTGCGCTCGGTATCGAGGCTTCCATCGAGTCGGGCACGTTCCCCCGTGAAGTTGGCGAGTACTATCTCAAGAATCGCTTTGGAGATGCAAGCAGTGAAAAGGTGCTGCCTGATTTCACTGACCCTGTTTCCCGATCGGAATGGTTCTACAGTGTTGGATCCGATATCCTGCTCTCCTTATGTCCCAAGGTGAAAGCAGTTGCGGCATTCGTGGCAAACTACGGCGCCATTTTTAGTTGCTGCCGTCCAGGGTCTCTCCATAATCTCGGCTTTTTAGAAGTCATTTGCTTCAGCAAACTACGTCGAGGACAACCGGCTCTCGATCCCATTTTTATCCGCCTAAGTTCTGTCGCCCCGAGTCTCAATCAACTCCGTATCTCCACATGCGTCTCCGACTTCGACCAGCCAGATTGGACAAGGCCAGAATCTCATCTGTTTCCATCGTTACCTTTCACTCAACTTCATACTTTGTCACTCCAATGTGTTACTCCTCTCCAAATTCCCCTGCTTGTTCTCCTCCGTTCGTGCCCCCAACTGAAGGTCTTCTCCTTCTCGTCTCCAGAGGAGTGTGGGATGTTGCCATCTGGTTATGTAGATTTCTCACATCGAACTCTCGGGCAAATGCTTGTCCAATATACACCGTGGCTGGAGGAATTATCACTGCAGCTTGGCAGTGTGACCTATGCAGACAGCAATCCTGAAGAACAACGGATAACTTCGCTTGCTGCCTTGACAAATCTCCAGAAACTAGAGATTGATATTCATTCACTGGTCACAACATCCCCTGGGTTGTCGGATTCCTTACTCCTGGTAAAGCTTTTGCCGAGATCGATCCGAGTTTTGACCATCGATGCGTGCTTCCCGACTCATGTACGAATCAGCCAGATAGAAGATGCCCTACAGGTCTTGGCCTCATCTGCTCCTCATACATTTCAGCAGTTGGAAGAAGTGCATCTTGAAGGCCTGAGAACTGAGGAACTTGGTTATCTGGAGTCTGCTTTCAAGAAGTCAGGTATTCGGCTGCACACAATAGGGACATCTCGACAATGAATTTACATGGCACCATGTGCGATAATATACGGTACATTTGTTGATATACCATGTACAGGATAATTGTTAGCATCTTCCATCAAGAAGTTAGCTATTGACAATGAATGTATGGATGGAAATAAACGTCTTCCAACGGTCGGCCATGTTCGTGAGTTTCTGGAAGAACACGTTCTCGATGCACCAAAAGAGCTCTTAAGCTTGGAGAAAGCTAATCTGAAAAGATGATCTCCTCGGGTCGCTTAGTAGAGACACTTAGGGTCGGTGACCGGGTGAGGACCAGAAGACTTTCAAAAAATCGAAGTCCGCTTAACGGGGATACGACTATGTTCACAACTGGTCAGTGGATGTGGGTGGGAAATTACCATGCGCCTGAAGAATGATAGAGGGCAGTGACGAGGAGAAGTGTGAGCCGATGTACGATGCAGATGGTAATAAGGCAAGTGATGAAGCTGGAGAAGTTTGATGTGCTTGAGTGTCAAAATTTTTGAAGGCTGTCGGGTTATGAAATGTGTTGGGTAGTATGCCACGTATGCCTAATTATGTTTACTCTACATTCAGGGATTAGGCAGTTAGGGGGCTTATTATGTCACCATAGGCAGCCAAGAATAGCCAACAACGCAAAACGCAGTGACAGAAAACATCTTGATTCAAACCATTAACCTGGAATGGGCCGGAGTGTCAGAGCATGCTTCAGGAGGCCATGAAAGCCTGGCTCCCATGACCTCCTTACCCGACTGCCGTCTACTTTTTGACATTACGTTAACAGCTGTTGATTGAAAGCATCATTGCGGCTTCAGTCTCGAAGCCAGCCACCCTCTATATATTTCCAATGCAGCATGCTATTTAGATTCTGTCATAGAGTGTGCATATATTCTGTCGGATATCGGGGTTAACCAGACCCAGAAGACAAACGGCGGGCAACCACAAGCTCAGTTGACCATCTGGTTAACCGCACGAACTTGATCCATGGATAGGGTATTTGACGCATTAGAGACTCAAACCGCTACATGTCTGCAAAATTGGGACCAAGCGCTGAGCAGAAAACGTAATATATATCATTGGGGGAGAGCAATAGTCAAGCTCGGTGGTGAGAGCTCCATCCATGACCTCTGCATAAGACTGGGGGAGATGCATAGCTCGAGCGAGAACAGCCCCAGCCCTGCCGTATTGATTTCGGCCAAATATCTGCCTTCTTTCCAGGTTAGGGTTCGTAGATGTCTTGACCAATCTTATGAAGGACGGCAGAAAAGGAAAAGATATTGGCTGATTGGTCGACCAAACTTTACCAGGCTCTCCTGCAAACATATATGTTTGTCCAGGATACTCTTTGCAAAAGAACCAAGGCTGCAGTTCCCATGTAGCTGATGTTGCCCACCGAAGGTAATGGAGGGTAAAAGGAGACCAAAGCAAAAGAATAGCGTTAGTAGTTCTCTCAAACGCTCTATCACTGTGGCGGTGCCGGATTGACGGACCTTAGGAGCGCAATTCTATTGCCTACTTACAAAGCAGAGTTGTTAGCCGGGTGCCTGCCTAAGCTAATGGAAGCTGATGACTGAGCTGATAGAGTATTGGCTTAATCCCGACAGTATCAGAAAGTGCCAGTATGTTTCCATGATGTTCGAGAGGGCTGTCGGAGAGGAGCCAGAACTTCCATTTAAGCAGACTAAAATAACTGAACAAATGCCTATTCTTCAAGACAACTGGAAGCATCGTGGTAAGCAAGCTTTGGCTGGCATAAGTATCATGCTATCAACTTAAATCGCACCAAGGTGTCTCTTCGGCAAGAGCCATGGGAATTCTTTTCTCTCATCTTGCAGTAGCGAGATCAGGAGCAAGTGCACTGGCAGTACAATGGTCTGCAGAACAATCATGCTCGTTGTTGTTATGACTACAACGGGCATGTCATAGGACGGATTTCCCGTTCTCCTGTTTGCCCAACTACTTCGATAGACAAAGCCACGACAGACCTACGGCTTCTAGTCATCCGGCTAACTTTCTCTGCGACCGTTCTCAATGCAGTCTATCTTGAGGTTGTCGTCCTTTTCTACAGGAGTATATCAGCTTACCAGGATCTCAGCTAACGGCACCGTTGAAACGATCCACTCGTTCGGCACACCGATCGTTGTCAGTGGTAAACAAACATGTGCGAGCAATTTTTTTCACCCTGTATCTTATCCTTGAACGCGAAAATGTTTGAATGCTAGCGGAGTTAGCTGGGATAATAATAGCGCGCTGCCTCTCTCAGAGCGACGGACCTCTCCCCAGCAACTCCACCAAAGAACTCCCAGTTAGCAAGGTACGGGAGCTAGTGGATTCCGATAACGACAGTCAGAGTTTTCTTTAGGATCTCGAGAAGGCATCCTTGACTCTAGTTTAGCTGCAACATAGTGTCATCTTTCCTTGCAATGCCCCTGGATAACGGGAAGGGTGCACCACCGCAACGCTCACCTCGGTCTAAATAAGAATTCAGAGTTTTTGACCCAACTAAAGGATAATTTGCGTTATATAAGTTCGAAATTTGAGGAGATAGTCATTGATTAGATCCCACCGAAAATCCTGGAGTCGTGATGATCGGAGGAGGGTGGCCTGGCCAAACCCAAGGTCCTCTCTACGAGTTCCGCATGTATGAGTGCAAACATACATTGAACAACGGCCGATTCTGCTCCTTCCACGTCAGAATCCGGAGAATGTCCGCCATGATCGGTGGTTAGAATCTTGATTTTATTCGTGCCGACGACCCGTTGGGTGCTTACTAGAATTTGCACGTGCTCTTTCCTCGCTGTGGCCCTCCGCTGTAGTATATTCCTGACTCACTGCAGATACGATTGGATGAAAATATATCGAGAGGATATTACTGGTAATATGAGAATTACCTTCGACAACGGACTTACTGTGCAGCTAAGCTCAGGGGATTTGCTCAGGCCAATGAAGGAACTTAATGAAGCAGGAGGATATGTTGAATGCAAGACACTTTCCGAGGTACAATTGTCCTATCTTCCTGTACCCGAAAGTTCGCCAATTTTGGGCTAATGGCTTATTCTTTAAGATAAGTATATGTCAATTTTTCCCTATTCACACAAGGCAAGCTAACCAGATTCTTTCTTTAACGTAATGCCGGACTTGTGATCATGTACATCGATTTTGAGAACGTCTTTTATTTGGCCCTCCGAAACCCCAATGTCACTGAGCAACTGCCAAGGCCCAAAGAGCCATGTAAGGAGCCCGATGAGTAAAATCGTATCTGGACCGACAAGAAATCATACTCATTGTCCTGAGTGTCGCTATCTTTCTTTTCGTCATCAGCGTTAGATATTTCGCGGTAAAGTTCTGGAAGAGCCATCATAAGAAGGCGATCGTACCGCCACCTGGATTAGACCGGATTGTACCAATGGGTTTCGCTCGTGTGATGTCAGTCGTCCACATCCCGACTGCGCGTCCCGCGAGAGACTGAAAAGGTAGAGTCAGGTGTGTGCTGAGGATTTAATTACCGCTTAAAAACTCGGTCAAGACTTATTGTTTGGGGAGTCTAAGGTTCGGAATGGATAATTGTATTGCTTCTAAGAGCGGGGGAGGAGGAGGGCCTGATATATGGTTGCAGATTCCTGTTTCGGACAGAGTAGTGACAACAAGATATTGAGTCTGAGATGTGAATGTCACCCTCGCTTTCTGGTTTTGGGCGGCCATGGTAATGGCCATCTTAACCACGGGTTTGAAGTCGGTGCCTTCAACGCCTCAGTTTTTGCTGACTTGTCCATTTTCGCTGCAACATCAGCTTGGAGCAACATCCAACGTTGCTCCACTTCATCATCACTAACTGGATACTTTCCTCCATATATTTCCGTGTCTGGGTCGTGAACTCCTGCGTAGCTGCCGTCTAACAAGCCGAGTGCGCGGCAGAGAGCTTCAACTTTGCCTGATAGCCAATCTCCATGCTTCAGACCGTGCTTCCAGTGACCTGGCAACGCCGAGTATCCAAGATATGCTCCTAACAGGGCTCCAGCAAAGCAGGCATTTGTGTCGGCGTCTCCTCCATGCATTACCAGGTCTGTTATCAGCTCCTCAAAGACCTTGCCCTTCTGAGGGAACCCCTCATTTCCATTCCCTAGTCGCTCCATCGCCATCCTCAGCAGCACAACCCCCGAACCAAGTGTCTTATATACGTACCCAATGGCACCGTGCTCATCAAGTTTCAGCTCATCCAGTCCAACCTTCCTCCCAACATAACTTTGCAAATGCTCCCAATCATCTTCTTTCCAGTCTTGATCGCCGCCCTGTTTTCCCTCCTTGACGTACCACTCAACCGCCCTCTCCACAACCCCTTCAACCCCATGCCAATCCCTCACCTCCCCGTTAACCAAGCCCCTTACCAACCCCGTCCCAATCACACATGCAACCACACACCTCGGGTCAACATGTGTCACACGCGAGATCTCCGCTGCTAGCGCAAACGCCTCCCTTTCCTCCCGAAACAGACATATCACCCCTAAAGGATGTGTCCGCATCAGACTCCCATTTGGTGCGACCACCCGCCCCGTCCGCTCCCAATACTCGCGCGCAACAGCCTCAGGGG
>Ga0065720_1018994_pt1 | contig 47131 bp, 32 predicted proteins | sample Thericmetagenome_FD_59107 | JGI IMG/M metagenome (GOLD analysis project Ga0065720, IMG submission 59107) | Thermophilic microbial communities from the Joint Bioenergy Institute, California, USA of rice/straw/compost enrichment - eDNA_2 v2... | ecosystem: Engineered > Solid waste > Grass >... | reverse complement strand
GCCACTCAACATCCCTCCGTCTCGTGCGCGCTTACAGCTAGCTGCCCGTCTTGCTATGAACAAGCGCAATGCCGAGGCGGCTGCTCAAGCCAACGAAGCTCAGTCCACAACCAATGGTGATCCAGACAGCAGCCTGCTCCACGAAGATGACGATGACGACCCTGGCTTTGGCCTGCCTAGCAGCGAAAGGATTTCTAACCCATTTGAGGATTATGAGGAGGAAGACGAAGACGAGGAAGATGTGGAGGATAATTCCAGTGATGATGGCGATCCCTCCGCCGCAACTGCCGGAAACAACAATGTGAGCAGCAGCTCTGGTCTTGGCTGGAACCGTGGGTCGTGGTGGCGTAACGTTGTCCGTCGTGGTGCCAGAAGGTTCGAAGCTGATGATGACGACGACGATGATGGCTTGGGGCTGGGTCGGGTCGAGAAGTTTGGTGATGGCCGAGATGACTCGTCTAGTAGTGATGACGATGCTCGTCCTTCGGGCGGCGGTTTCGGCACTAGTGGAGGATTTGATGATGCCTTTGAGGATGAGGAGTTTGGCGACTTTGCCATGCCGGAGGTTGATGCGGCTACAAAGGCAGCTGCTGGCTCAGGCTCTGCAAGTGGTGCCACTGCCGCTGGCGGGACGATAGGCTCGGGAACGGGATTCTCTGGGATTGATCCCGAGAGAGAAACTATCCTTGTTAAACCGACACCTGTTCATGCGAAGTCAGGGATTGGCCCGTTCAGCAGTTTCTGGCCCTTCTCCACTCCGAAGTTTGGTCTCGGTGAGGATAAGGAAAAGGAAAAGGAGGCAACTCCGGCGTTTGAGAAGGAGGGTGCAACTTCGGCTGAAGAAGCTCACACCGGTACAACGGCCGTCACATTCCCCTCAACCACTACCACGGTGACAAAGTCTGCTACACCATCCTCGACAGGTACGCTAGCTGATGAACCAGTAGAACTGGCCAAAGAAGAGGCTGAGCCGGAGCCAGGCACGGATGCTGAGGTGGTCGAGGTCGAATTAGTGTTGGATGATCGCGACCGGATTCCGATAGCAGCCACTATCCCTGCGCCTTCGACTGCTGATGTCAGCAAGGAGCAGAAAGAAGAGAGGATGGTATTTTCACATCATCGGAAGAAGGATAGTGTTGATGGTGATGGCGAAGGCGAGGAGATCATCATTCACCCGCCTGTTGGCGAGGGTCTGCGTTGAGCTGGCTTCCTTGGCACACACAGGGGTCTGGTCTTGGCTGAGAGTTAACGCAAGGGTTAGGGTTTAATTAAGGTAGAGATGATGACGAAGTGAGTGAGGGGTATTGTTGGGCTGTGTAGATGTTGAATGGAAGAGGGATTGATGGATTAAGAAAGCAACGGGTAATACGGGTGTTGATCAGACAAATCGAGGGAGCGGTCACATTGTGCTACCTTCCAATGCCCTACGAACAAGGATGGAGGGTGCCATGTCCGTTACTTGTGTATTTGTAGGTGCTCTACGGATTACGTTTAGGTTTGTATCAATGCATGATGTTTGTCGATTTGTTCTCTATGAACCGTCGTATATCCGTATCTCTTCAGTTACAGCCTTTCCTGGCGCAGACATCTGTGTTGCCTTACAAGTAGGCATCGTCCTCTATCCTTTGGAATCAGGCCTGACGGGAGATATGACACCAGGGCATCATCGATCTGTCCCTTACCCATGGCATCAAGAAAAAAAGGAGGAAGGTATCCATGCAACCTTGAAAATGCTAGGCCAAAAATTTAATTGAGGAAGAGAATACATGGTATATAAGGTATCCGGATATCCATTCATACAGTCCAAACACGCATTCCTGTCATATCCAAACCCAGTAAGCAATCTTCCCCCTTGGCCAACTCTCTAAGACCTTGGCATAAGAATCTCAAACCATCCTGCACTCCTGGTATCAAATCCAAACAGAATATCCCCTACCAAGGGGAAGATGTCACCCGGCGGCAGCCTATCCCACCGTCTTCTTGTCCTCCCAGGGCCATTACCACTCCCGTTCGCATCGCTATTCCCAGCAGCCGGTTGGCTATCCCCCTCACCCAGTGCCTGCTGACCGCCTCCTCCTGCCTGCCCCGCATCAACCGCCATCCCCCCTTCTCCCCCATCCCCTCCACCAGACGCAGCAGTCCCTGGTATCGGCCCCAACACTATCCCCGGCCCAGGCTCCGTTCCGATTCCCTGCCCTGTTGCCCCTCCTCCCTGCGCTGGCGCAGGGAAATTCCCATGACCGCCCTCTGAAACCCGTTCCTGGACTTCTTTTGCAATCGCGGGGTCGATCTCATCCTCTTCCGTGACGAAATGCAGATATACTCCATCCGTGACGCCCCATGTTGGCTTGACGAACACCCGGCTCGGGTCCACGCCTACCTTGACTTGTCCGATACATCGGATTGCTCCGTCGTTATACCGGAATATAGCGCCCTTGAAAAGACCGGGGTATTGAGCGCGCATGGGTAACTGGAAGGGGAAGCTGAAGGACCCGCCCAGTAAGGGCGTCGATGGGGTCGGTGTGCCGGGCGACGTGGGAGGTGGCGAGCTGGACAGCGAAGCGTAGTAAATTTCGACCGAAGCAATGTTTGTTAGCGGAGCGCGGCTGAAGTGATGGAATTCGCTGATGCGGCCTGGCAAGCTCGGGTTGCGGCGAAAGCCCCAGGGGTGTCGGCCTGATCGGGAGGAACGGATGGGTGCGCCGGAGGGTAAGCGGGTGGATGTTGATGAGGCTAAGGAGGATGGGTTGGTTGAGGTGGGAGGATAGAGAGTGGTCGGGTCGTCGGAGTTGGGGGTGTCAGAGTAGACGCCTATGAAGGCGACACTGGCGCCGTCGGCGGGCTCACCATAGATGAGGGCGGTCGGGTTGATGCGGCAGCGGTCGTAAGTCTTGACTTTCTTGACAGTCTTTCCCACGTCGAGGATAAGGTCGCCTGAGAGACGCTTGCGGATCTACAGATGTTAAAAAGGAGGTGTTAGCATGAGGCGGAAGCTGTACAACATGGTAGAGGGGGGCTGGTATGGACATACGAGAACCGCTAGCAGCTCGTCAGAGAGCTCGTCTGCATCAGTCGGTGCGACTGAGGACCGGAAGCCAAACACCTCCAGCTTGTCCTGATCAGATACGGGCACGTATATCCAGACAGATTTTAATTGATAGCCGGGGGCTAGGCGCTCAAACGTTGGTATTGCTGTCGGTTGTCGCGGAGTATGAGCGTGGAGGGCGACCAAGATACCCCGCCAAAAGAAGAAGGTAAGCCCGGTAATAAACCTCAAGTCGAGAGACCGTATCCGTGTCATCGGCTTGTCGAAGTCTTGGACGAGCGTCCAGTCGCTGTGGCTCAACGTGGGCGGCGACGGCGTGTCCCAGAGGGGAAAGTAGCGAAAGGTTTGTCGCGGAGTTATTCGCAGCATCCCATCTACCTGACAAACTGTCACTGCGGGAGACTGAGTCACGTCGACAAAGATGAATGCCAGATGGTCGCTTCGCTCTTGGGACCAGGGAACATAGTTGGCATGTAGCCGCTGGATCGACCGAATTCCGTTGGCATCGATGGTGAACAAGACCAGCTTTGGTCGGTCGGCGTCAGCAACATCCTTCGGATATGACTTTGGCGGGTATCCCCTTTCCCAGCTCTCAATTTCAGGAAGTGGTAATGCTGCTGGTGGTAAAACCGGTTCAACGGAGCATCTTCGTGCCATCGTAATGGTTGATATCGCCCTCCAGAATATGCACGTCGGATCATGCTGCCTTATCATCTCTAGAACATCAATCGGGCATCGCCTTAACGCAGGCATGCCAACCACCTGGGCAACATAGTGCAACACATCCTCGGGTGCAATATATCGCGTTCGCAGGGAAGGATAGTAGCCCCCGAGCCACGGGCGCGCCCAGCTCGCGATAAGCCAGAGCCGCGCGAGTGCTTCGACGACATCGCCTGCCACATGTCGTTGAAAGATCACGAAACAGTCGTTGTGGACGGCTACGACGTTGTCGTGGCAAAAGACTCGATGCAGACGAATGTGCTCCAGACGCGACTCCTCCATGGGGAAGTCGAATGGACGCGAGCATCCTCGATACTGCGCCTTCTCGGCGTCACCGATCACTGATTATCCGTTGAACCCGATGTTAGCTACGGGTCTCTAGCTTGGTATTGGCATCGAGGTCGCATTTGCCGGCGGGAAGGGAAAAGGCGATGGGATGATGCTGACGACGGCGAGGTTGGCGATAGCCTCAAACCGAGGTCAAAAAGAGGGCCAAGAACGACTTACACGCAACGGCCCGCTCTTGCTCGCGGATCTGGCTGCCGCATGCTCCACAGCGGGGCTCAGGGTGGAGATATTTAGGGACATGCGCGCTTGTTGTGATCGACGCGCTGGTCCCGGGCAGCAGCGGGAAGCGCAGAGGCGCCCACTGTGTTGATAACTGCGGCGGCGTCATTCAGCCGGCGGCCGTGGGCGTGGGCGTGGGCGTGGGCAAAAAACGCAGCTTAGGGCTGTAGGTATCGTCGGTGAGGAGTGGTCGGTGGCCAGTAGGACAAGTGAGTGGACACCGAGCAGCTGTGCCGTGGCCGTTGTTGGGTCACGTCTGCTATCAAGGTTTGGTGGAGAACAACTCGGGGTTAGTTAGCTTTGGTCTTGTGTGGTTTTGCTTTGGGCTTAGGTGGCTTTTGATTGGAAACTTGGCAGCTTGATGACAGGTCGACGGGATCGCTAGCGAAGGCGATTTTATTCGACGAATCCTCGCCCGCGAAGTGCAGTCGGGGAATCGCTCGAATGTGGCATCCTTCTCCGCGATCGAGACGAGAAAGCAGCCCGGGTGCCGAATATTTTAAGGTCGCCGCCTCCTGACAGCTTTGTGACAGCGCTGATAGCTGAACCGGGGCTAAACAGAGAAAAAGCAACGGCCACGGTGGACCTCGACCGTCGCCAACTGCTTGTCAATGCTCTCCCAAATAGGCTTGGCTCCATGGTACAGGGTACCTCCTGCAGCCGCACAGTGCGCTACCGCTGTCACCCCGTCAGCGATTATGATAGACAGCCTGAGACGTTGACAAACGAAAGTCTCCGAGATGGAGAGGTAACTGTGCCGCCTGCAACGCCAACATCTCTTGAAAATATATCGAGGCACCCCAATCTTCATGACAGTAAAAGAGGCAATAGCAGCGCAGCCCGCTGCGCTGTTGGGCCTGTGTTTCTGCTGTCACACAGTGCTGCAATGGTTTTGAGAGAACCCACATCACCAACAATCACTTTCAAAAAGTCAAAAAACCACCGCGTTCGGCCACATCGGCGGGCGATCCTCCATGTGTGGAGTAAGTCGGCTCCAGATAATTGGCTGTTGTGTAGCCATGACTTAACCATTTCCTCCATCCCCTTGTGGTGTAGTTGGCTATCACGTTCGGCTGTAAAGGACTTTTATGGATACCGAAAGGTCACCGGCTCGATTCCGGTCGAGGGGACAAATTATGTTGCCTTTTTCCATTTTTCTTGTTCACTTTAGCGTACATCGAAGTCTCAATCGCTAGCCCTAAGATATCGATCAGTGAAAAACAACTAACACTTCGACGCCTCAATTGTCAATAATCTTCGAAAAGATCGGCATTCATGTGTAAAAGTTTGTATAAACAGTGGTTAAACGATGAAGTCTTCTTATCCTAGCAACATAAGACATTGAGGCTATACGGAACCCGGATGCTATCCGTTCAATATTTACTGTTCTTTGTGAGGTTGAGGCATGCTCATTAGATTAAAGACTCCACCAAGCAGCTCAGACTCTTACTAGGTAACTCCTACTAGGATTTTCCATTAGCATTGTTTTTGCTTTTACTCTTGCCCTTTTGCCTTACCCCCTTGCTTTTCTGTTTCGGTCTAGGTTCCCTCACTTGCTCTCTCTCCAGTTCTTGCAAGTTCTTCGCTTTCACAAGACCCTCATGCCCATATGGTCACGACCCAACAATGACTCTATCTGGGAGAGTAGCTCCCATGCAACTCACTGATAGGAGTAGAAGGGAGCTGTGGCCCATCAAACTCGGACATTCGCCCCCAACAACCGAACATTGGGAAAGTGTTCCTCAACACCCAAGGCTGTTGATTCTCAACAGTCTGTGATGTTGAGGAAGAAGGAAGGGAAGCCACAAGAGTGGATGAGATGTATATAGATTCCAAGTAGGGCCATCTGGTCCAAGAATACTCTCTAGTCAACAATACAACAGTTGCTTACCAACTGGTGACCACAACGGCCACTTTGGTTGTGTGAGAACTCCTGTCTCTCAATCCAGCAGCCTGGCAACCATCGAACCCATCTCAGGAGGTCTGTCTGGATCGCTACATATATTCTTTACAATAAGCCATTCCTGCGTCTAACCTAACGTCCGAAACATGCCAGGAGAATATGTCCCCTTGGTCCCTCATCACACGTTCAGACCCAAAAGCAGGAGTGGTTCAAGGTGCTTCCCCTTCCCTCCTGCTAGACTCTGGATTTTCGCTCTCTCTTACCGTAAGTCCAAGACCTGTATAGGGTGGATCGTATATTTAATACCAAGCCGTCCCCCGCAACAGACCTTCGTGCCATACCTCTTCCTATCGGCCTCCACTAAAATCTGGGTCCCCGCTCCCTTCCCCCAATAAATCCAGAACTGGCCGGGATGAAGGGTATGGTTCATACCAAGGCATTGGCTACACACCCGACTCTTGGCTCGAATCTGTCAAACCCTCCATATCTGTGGCTGGCAGCGCTTCCATTACTTATTTCCTCAGTGCACCTTCTCGGGCTTATCGTCTTCGTCTCCGATAGATGGCTCACCCTAACTGTCATCTTCCTATATCCACAGATCAGTATGCTCTTCGAGATCTCCCACCCCCTTCCACTTTGTCTTCCAGGCTCTGTTGCCAGCAGTATCCTCCGGTGCCTAGATCGAAGCATCCTCAAGCCTTTGAATCTGAATATTTATGAGATATGCTTGCCTGTAACATTCACCCATCACACCCCAAAGAGCGCTAATGTATCCTGTCGAGCTTAAAGCTTTCAGGGATTCTTCCATCCAGTAAGTATTCCGGTAGTCTAGATCCCTGACTGTCCCCAATATGAGAGTATATGCCTTCTAAAAACGGATAGAACCCAAACTCTCCGGATTCCCATCAGAAGACAGATAGCAACGAGCGAGCTCGAAACAGAAGATTGCAGCAGATGGTGGCTTGGATCAATAGCACAGCAGGTCTTGCCTGACCAAGATCACATTCAAGGTCCTCTGCAATCACTCCTAGGGATGGCTTTATCACCCTCTGTGACCTCCTTTCACCAGCATGTTAGGGGCTTGTAAGAGAACAGCACCGGTACTACATAGCAATTAGCTTAGCAGCATCTTTTCTACAACTACACGGCATACCATGGCTTGGTCTCCAATGGAATAGGGAGGTTATACAGTTCATGGAACAAGCAAAAAATACAGTTGATATTCTACCCCCCTTTGTAGTCCATATGCATTCGGCACCTGGAGATCATACTCAGGCAGCTTATCCTTCTCAGATGGTACCTACTTGTGAGACAGGTCGGAATCAGGAGGAAGATGTTTCAGCGGGCAATAGGGCTAATCTGCTGACACTTGCGAAACATCTCCTTAGGATACGTCTACATAAGCGTCCCGAAGCCATCATGGGTTCTTGTCGTCAATTTTGTTCCAATGACTGGATAGAAGAAATCTTCATCCATGGAGCCATGGCCCTGAAACGAGAGGTGAGGGATAATCTGGCTGAACTATCAGATGGCTTTGCTGAGGCTATAACTTTTTTCATACCCTCCTTCTTGCATCCCTTCCTGAAGCTAAGGAACATGGAGTGCAGGTCAGAAGTTACGGAAAATGTAGTTACCCTGCTGCTGGAGGAGCTCCAATCGATATACTAGTGGCCGAGGGTAGAGAGTACGGCAGGTTTCCGCTGATAAATGGTTTGCCGGCTGGTGAGACCCATGTATTCGAAGAAGTTCTGTCGCCACACTGTTGAGCTGAGGATGGGTGGATTCCTTTGGTAAGAACGGAAAATGGGTATTAATAAGAATGCTAGAAATTCGGGAAGATTACCTAGAGCAATGAGACAACGAATAGAAGGGGGGAAAGAAGGAAAGGGTTGAAAGAAGGGCTGTATCGTTGACAACCATGAAGTAACGGGTTTAGGGCAATATTGTGCTCCCTGCCGTGTACCTGAAATGTCTATATGACAGTGCACTGCAGCCAGAATGACATGATAATCTGGAACAAAGTGGGAATTGTTGATATCTGAAACAGAACAACGGGAAATGGTATTTGACAATGATAGACGGCCCCCGGACATTCCCAAGACATTTATCCAACAAGTGCTAGATTACCCACAGTCTATGCATCAGATACGGTCAAATATCCTCCCATCCAAAGACTGACTCAACAAAATCCTCTTCAAACCCTCAGCTGCGCCTGCACCTCCTTATAACCGTCCAAAATCTGCCTCGCCCTCTCCTCACTCCTCACCTTGATGCTAATCTCATACGGCAGCGGCTCCAAAATGACGTGACTGTTGGTTGCCTGTGTGTCGATTGGCACAGGCCTGCCAGTGCATGGGCAGACCTTCTGACCAAGGTTGAAGGCCCAAAGCACAGCAGCACCAAACACGAAGGTCTCATCGTCGACAATGTTCTGGCCCAGACACGTGCGGCGGCCGAAGCCGAACGTGTGCATGGCCTGGCCCTCGCGGAAGTTGGGATAGCGGGTGAGGGGCTCCTGATAGGTTGGCCAACCAGGCTCAAGCCAACGCTCGGGCCGGAAGTTGTCGCCATCGGGATATTTGGTTGGGACACGGTTCAGAGCCCTGTTGAGTGGGTGTTAGTCGGGAACTGAGGGGTAAGTTGTGCCGAGAGGGGCGGGGAAGACTCACCACTCGCAGGCAAGGATGATAGTGCCCTTCCTGATCTTGACGCCCCGATACTCGTCGTCCCGCTCCGCTTGGTGTGGAACACCTAGGTGGTACAAAATCAGCACAGTCCCGGTTCGTGTAAAACGACCTATTTTCACAGGCCCGAACGTATGCGGTGGAGATCAACTCATCGATCGGAAAACTTACCGAGTGGTACACCCGATCGCCAACGGACAGTCTCCTTCAAACAGGCTCGCACGATCGGCAGCTTCTCGTAATCCTGCATGGTCGGCATCCGATCGCCGCACACACGGTCGATCTCTTCCTGAGCTTTCTTTTGCCAATGCGGGTGCAACGCCATCGCCATGAGGTAGAACTTAAGCGGGCCGCTGATGGTAACGACGCCCACCAGGTTCAGGAATCCGATCATGCAGCTGGCAAAATCTTCCTGGTCTTTAGTCTGCTCGAGAGTGACATTACCCTCACGTCGTAGCTGCTCAAAGTAGCGATAGGCCCAGGTATCGCTTGGGAGATCACCGCGAAGCATACGCTGCTTCGCTATCCGGAACAGGTTTATCCACCACTGTCTTTGCTCGCGCTCACGCTTGACCTCGAACTTATACCAGGGGTTAATGAATGACGGCAGGAACCACAGGGGAGTCACCGTGTTCGTGATGGGACCTGAGACACTCATGCAGTGCAGGGTAGTGTCAGCCGACTCTCCGTTCAGACGTCCTTGTGTCGCGTCGTCCCAGGCTAGCCGCGACATAACGCGTCCGCAATATTCGCGCGTATAGTCCAGAAAGCGAGCCGGATCGAGAAGCAGCAGGCCGAGGTAGCGCTTCATCTCAGCTTCGACGTGCCCATAAAAATGGTGTTTGTAGGCTTCCGCCATGGCAGCGTGAGCCCACTTCCTCTGCGTCTTCCAAATATCTGCGGGATGTCAGATTCGTACGTCCAGCAGAAGAAATATTAGTTACTTACCATGACGGTCCATCAGTGCTGAGTACGCTGGCCCTTCCTTGTGCTTAATAAGTGACCGGATTTGGGGCCGACCAGAGTAGATGTGCCCGCGCTTGACGAGGAGCTCCTCCGCGATCTTCTCATCTGTCACGATGATGAACTCATTCTCAACTGCCCTCGTGTAATAGATAGGACCAAACTCATCTGCCCATTCCTTGAATTTGAGCCAGAGGCTGAACCGGGGCAAGTCGTGGATGCGGCCAACGAGCGGGAACTGCCGGGGCCCTGGAAACTTGGCCTTGGGCTTGCTGCCATTCTTCCAGGAAAGTACTTTCTGGATTGCTGAGAAGAGAAGGCTAGGAATAGCCAGGTAAAGGAGGATGAGGGTGACTCTCTCCATCTTGAGAGGTCTTTGTTCGGAAGGGGAATCTTGGTCGACTTCAGGGGGGATGAGGATAACAGAGAAGTAAGAGTGATCACCAAGAAGAGGGGCCTATGGGGAGAAGAAGCACAGATGTGAGGATGATAGGGAAATGGGGAGGGGGGGTTCTACGTAGAGATACCCCCGAAAGGACCCGGGCTATCTAATACATAGCAGACGGGATTTCCCACTCAATCCGCAATTAGAAAGCCGAGGACTACTGGTGACAGGTGCCTGGGATGCACCTTCTTGATACTTGTGTGACTCGAGCCGGGGTCTCAAGGAACTTGTGCTCAAGGTCCGAGCCATAGACACTCGATTCTCCGGGGAGAGTCATTGCTAACCGGCCAGCTTCTGACCAGCAGGATGGCTCCCTATCAGCCCAGACTCGTGTAGTGAGTGAGGAACGCCGGCATCGCGTATGCCGCTGGAGACCAATATGGGGATGGAGTGGGATGGCATAGTGGAGAGAGTCCGAAGAGAGGGAGTGTATATCTCTAAGCAGCATCTGGGTTCCAAAATGGAAAGCGAGATCCCAAATGGTGGCTATACCTCTCCTTAGCACACTTAAGAAGAGTCCCAAGTGTTAGGCATTGCACGCCATTCTAATTTCGTCAATGACCGATGGTTTATGTAAGCTGTCAGGCCCTATAGCCAGGATATATCCACGCGATTCAGCCTATAATCGAAACTTCTTCAGGGAAGAAACGCTGTGTAGCCTTCCTATACCATAGTTAGCACAAAACATCAAGCCGTGATGTGCTGGCACATGGCAACCAGGTATGAGCCCAAGCCTGGCCAAAATGGTATCCGCCCGGATCGTTCATGTTGGGGAGGGTTGATACCCGGCTTTACCATTCCAACCATAGGTAGGGTACGGAATAGCACCGTGTCGAGGGTAACTTTCCGTTCCCCGCAAGGTAATATCCTCTGGTGACCCGGATTTGCTGGCTATGCTGCAGCCACGGACATGACTGCAGGGCACGCAGTGCCCGAACCGTGTCGTTTTGGAGACTCTCGGTCAGATAGGAGTGGAACAGTGATTTCAATGTCGGAGTCCCAATCAAAACATTCCACAAAACTATATCGAGGGGAAGTTTTGATCTGATATCACAGTAATGCTGCCAATTGTTGAAACCTCAATTCATATGAATGGCAGAAAGAATGGCCTCTGGGCAACGCTTGTGGTGACCTAAACTCAACTCACTTTGTGTAACAACATTGTCGAAGCACGGAAGAATTCCATGGATGGAAATATCCCGTCGTTTCCGGGTGGAGGACAGTGTGCTACCCCACGAAGCTAAAAGAGAGGAAAAATCGGGATAGAGAGTATGGACATTGTGTTGGGGATGTCCGAGGGTGATTTGTTGTTGAGCACCATGCTCCCGGGCCATTTAGAAGTGTTGTTAGGAATGAGGAGCTGATTGCAACGTTGAAGAGTTGCATCAGTCCCCAAGACAGCGTCGTTCCACTCCCAGGCTTCTGGAATCGGCTGACCCTTGCAGTCGTAGGATTACCCGATCAGCCGCAGCGTTGTAAGCGAACAACCAATTTATAGGCTTAGTGAAATCGCTTTGATCGGAATGTCTGGAGGCAACATAACCATAGAGTGCCAAGCTACAAATTAAGAGGATGGACAGGTTCTGGACACAGGGCGAACAAAAAGTAGATACAAGTAAGAAGCCACCTGCAGTGGATCGGCGTTCGAGCCTCTGTGCTGATAAGTTTGAAGAACAAATCTTCGGCCATTGGTAGGCCAACCTGAATTTGAATAAGATAGCATATGACGAGATGCGGACTTCACGGGTGTCCAGAAAACAGTGTTAAAGTCTGACTTAGTGGCATTAATCCATGGATATCAGAGGAGAAACAGTACACAAAACACCACTTATGTCAATCACGAACAGTTTCGGAGCTTTGTGTCAGCCACCGTCGCCTAGATTTAAGGTGATGTGATGGGCAAGTTGAAACAAGGCATGTTTCTTGCTTCAAGCGTGGAAAGGTATCATCACAGAGCTTAAAATGCAATGAAAAGCGATGAACATACAATCCGAGGTTTTCCATTCCACTTCAACATGTGAAAACTGGACAATAGAATGAGAAGAAGGCAGCGGGAAAGCCTTAGGGCAAGGAGCGAATTATGTTCCTGAGGTTATTTGTGGGTTGTTATCGACATCACTGAAAGTGGTCATTTCAGGGTCAACGACATCGTTCGGACTCCCTGGCCAGAGTGAACGACCTTGCCTTAGACAGACTGCCGCATAGCAAGGCGATGGACAAGAAAAAGAAAACACGAAGACACCAGATGCAATCAAGCGCCCTAGCCGCCTGGAGATTAGGGGCTAATTTCCTCAAGTAAAAACTGGGGTAACACGATGCAGAACGTTCGGGACTCGGGACCGAAAGGCGGATAGCCACCGAAACAGGGCGGCATCCCTGTTGAGGTCGATGATAGGGAGGAAAGGAGCATATGATGTTTTGCTTAGACACTTGGATCAGCAAAGTCCCGAAGACCTCCCGAAAAGGAGACCGGCTATGTCAACTGGTCTGCCAACAATTTAAAGGCCTAACCTGCACGATTCGGGCATGTCGGCAGCCTTGTATGCTGGAGCTAACAGGAGCAGTGCTTGGCCGCCATGTCTTGGGAACACTGGTGCAGGCCAAGAGAGTGGAAGGCCTGAGAACCATAAAGACACAGGGAACTTGTGATAATTCACTTCCTCCAGCCACTTAGACGAATCTTGGTGAATGATTAGTTCAGTGTCACTGACAAGTGCCCAGGAAAACTGTCATCCAGCTGTTTCCGACCTGGTTTTTTGTTGGGAGAATCACCAGAGAGGGTTGCCAATCCAGAGCCTGGAGAGGTTACCTAAAAAGACATGTCAAAAAAAAAGACAGGTCAGTGTTTTGAGTTTAGTGCAGGCATCCCACTCAACTTGCGCAGTTGAGACTTGGTCATTGATGACAGGATGCTGAATGATAATACCAGTTGTTGAAAGACTAGATTGTATGCAAGGAAGATAATAGACAAAGAGACAAGCGAGAAGGTGACTTGAAGTCACTGGGTGCATTCAGGAGGAACTCACAGTGTCATGCTCTCGCTCCACAGTCGAGGCCAGCGTTCAGAAACCCTGCAGTCCAAACAGAACCCACATCACGATCTGGATCTGTGGGTCCGGAATGAGCTCCTGGCCAATAGTAGCACTTCTCATGGTGGGGCAACACGATAGTGTACACAGTGCATCCTGGCTGTTGCTGGGGGTAAGCAGCCCCGCCAAACAGCGCCAGACATCTGTTTTGAGCAGCCATGCCACTTTGCTTCGCTCAAGCAGAATACTGAGCCTGCGTCTGTCTCGGCAGACATCCCTGATGACATCAGCGAACTTTGTTATCGGCTGAGTTGCAACACAGGAACGCTGACCGCCGCTGTACCCAGAAAAGGGGAGCAAAAGCACAATGACAAGGTGGGTATCTTGCAGCAGCGTGACTGTCCAGCGCCGTCTCCCTCCCGCCTGGGCAAGCTTCATGAGAAGCCGTTGTGCTTGCTAACAACTCCAATGATGTCCCAGTTCCAATATCCTGGCGCTTCCGTTCAGGAAGTCGAACCAGGTCTCACTGTCGTCATCGATTCGGCAGTACATCTCCGAGAAATATGAGCAACACCCCGATATGTTCCGCAATGATCTAGATGCCATCAATCAGTTACGCCGCGATGCCGTCAACGTTCGCGAAGCCCATCCCAGTGGTATCCGGAAGCTCCAGGCCTATGCCGCTCAGCTGGTCTGGATCATGGGCAAATTCCCAATTGATGTAACACATTTCAGCTTCTTGCTTACGTGCTTTTACCTTGGGGGTCTAACTCAATGATCGAACAGATTGGTGTCGGCTTTACTTGGTACTCGGCTTTGGGATACCATACCGAACACCCTCTTGTCCAGAACAACCTAAAGTACGAGCTGATGAACATCCTCTTCAACCTCGCTGCCCTTTACACCCAGCTTGCCATTTCATGCAACCGAAATGACCTCGAAGGCCTCAAAAGTGCCGCCAGTTACTTTTCTCAAGCAGCCGGTGTGCTCTCCCATATGAAGAATGTAGTCTTGCCAGATCTGCGCATGGCCAACCCCCCAGATGATATGGACGAACCAACCCTCGAGTCCCTCACGAATCTTTTCTTAGCCCAAAGTCAAGAATGCTTCTGGCAGAGGGCTGTAATTGGCGGTTACAAAGACGCCTCCATTGCGAAGCTCGCGGCAAGCGTTTCCGATTTCTACAAGCTAGCTGGAGAGTCTGCTGTTCGTAGCGAGGCCATAAGTTCGGCTTGGATTCATCATATGAGCGCCAAGCATCACCACTTCGCAGCAGCAGCCCAATACCGTGCCGCTTGTCACTGTCTGGAGAAGAAAAAGTATGGTGAAGAGGTGGCAAGGTTGTCAGACGCTGTTGCTTGTGTTAATGCTGGATTAAAAGAGTGTAGGGTAGGCCATGTCAATAGGGCTGTTGTGGAAGACCTTGAAGGTCTGAAGAAGCGAGTAGAGGAGGACTTAAAACGGGCTGAAAGGGACAATGACGTGATTTATCTCCGTAAGTATATCACTGTTCTTGTCAATTGGCCCTTAAAACACTAACGCGCCCAGAAATTGTCCCACCAAGATCCCAGCTCCAGATCCTTGAACGTGCTGTCATGGCTGTTGCCAAGGTTCCTCCTCAGATCGAAAAGCCGTATGACTATCTCGGAGAGAAGGCCGAGTTCGGCCCTGCATTGTTCTCAAAACTGGTTCCTTTTGCGGTCCACGTTGCCATCTCAATTTACGAGGAACGGCGCGATCGCCTTGTCAACAACAACATCATTGCTGAGTTAGAAAGCCTAACGGACAAACTCCATGAAATCCTGTCAATCCTGAACTTACCTGGCTCGCTTCAAGCACTTGAAAAGCCTCTTGGACTCCCAGGCACCCTTGTTCAGCACGCCGAAGAAATCCGACAAGCAGATGCTCTCAACCGTCTGCAGCAAGGTATTGCCGACATCGAGAAGCTTTGTGCTAGTGACATTGCTATCTTTGAGGAGGGCAAAGCTTTGCTGAGAGCAGAAGAGGAGGAGGACCAGGCACTGCGGCGCAAGTATGGAACGCAGCGCTGGACTCGTCCCGAGTCTCGTGCAGACCCAAGCCAGGATGGCGGTGCCAAGCTGTGGAAGCAAGCTTCCGAAATCGATGGCTACCTCCAGTCGAGCACGTCCAGCGATGCGATCGTGCGCGACAAGTTTGCTGCTGTCAAGGATACTCTGGCCATCCTTGCTGGTCCGGATAGGGGCATCATGGATTACATCCCAAACAGTCGGCAAGCCATCATCCCAGAACCCCTCAAACCTGCCATTGGGAAGTTGCGTGCTGCTTACAACGATGCCCTGCGCATGGAATCTCGACGGAGGAAGCGGGTCGACAGTCTCAAGACTAGGACCAGGTCTGACGACATCAAGCCAGATATCCTGGCAGAAACAGCCCGTCTTGAAAGGACCTATCCAAACCAGCCTATTGTCGCTGCACACTTCGAAGAGTTCTTTAATAAGCGCCTCGACAATTTGTATGAGTCCGAGCTGGAAGCGCTTGAAAAGGAGCGAAGAGACCAAGATAAGATTGTCTCTGAGATCCAGCGCGCCAACAAAGAGTTCGAGGCGCAGAAAAATATACTTGGAGAGAAGGGCGACCGTGAGAGGGAGAGGGCTCTGCAGCGTCTGGATCACGCGTACTATAAGTACAAGGAGATTGTCAGCAATCTCGAGGCGGCGAGGAAGTTCTACAATGATCTTGCTCGCATCGTGGAGCTGTTCCGCACCCAATGTCGCAACTTTGTGAATCAGCGGAGGAAAGAAGCACGTGTGTTAGAAGAGTAAGTTTTTTTACCCCATTTTTTGGTGTCGCATGTGTTGCTAAGATCGGTCAGCGAGATCAACATGCCGCCACTTGCATCCCTCACCCTCAACCCTCCACCTACGCAACAACCCCAACCCTCCCTCTCCTCTCCAACATCATATTACACGCAGCCCCAAGTCCAGTCGATCCGTCCCCAGACTCAACAGCCACCGCAACCGCAACCACAACCTATTTCTGTGTCAGCGAGACAACCTCAACTTCAGGAAGTATGCCGCACGACCAGCCCACCTGCTGAGGCGCAGATCCAAAGCTGGGCCGACAATGTTCCCCAGCAGCAGCCGCGTCCTGTACCGCTGCCGATTACACCTTCCAGTCTCCAAGGAGCGTGGACGCCGGAGTTGGGTATTCGGTTCGCAGGCGGACCTGGGCCCTCTGGAGCTGGTGCTGGGTCAGGGCAAGCGCAAGGTCAAGGACAGAGGGCTCCCGTGAGAGGAACTTGGGATCCTAGTTTGGGTATCAGGTTTGGTTAGGTTGATATTTGATGGAAAACTATATTTCTGTGTACTGTACATGCTGTACATTCTGAGGGTGTTGCTGTGGATCAATGATACCCCTGGCGGGTTGGCTGACCGATGTTATTCGCTAGAGAAAACATCCGGCCTCTGTTATAGCTTCATGATCATGAACAAAAGATGAGCTTCGCGATCTCATCACTCCTCCACACTGAAGTCTTGGCATAACTCGCGGTGCACATAGTCGAGGGTTCTTTATTCCCCGTAAACTCAGGGTCGCAGCCATTCCCCATCACTGGAGCCGGCTCACTAAGGTAAGTAGACCGCAGGGCAAGCAAGGAAAACAAGAAAGCTTTATGCGGATGATCATAAAAGCCTTAGCTTATCTAGAGTAAAGCGAATTCCTCTCGCCACCCGATGAATACTCCGGACGAACTTGGTTGATGTCCAGCCTACTGGATCTCTCCAAACATTCCTGCATTCCTCTCCGAACATTCGGGACTCAGTCGCATGCAATTTGGCTGTAGCCTGCTGGGTGACGGTTCTCTACCGTCTGCATCCACACAGAACTCATCTCAGATCCAGCGACATGGGACTCAGTCATCACCATCACAAAGGTCCATCCCTGGTGCCTCTCTCAGCTTTTTTCATGACGCAACTCTCACTTAGTGCCGCCACAGAAGATCCTGAACCGTGATGAAACTGAGGCGTTTTTAGTCCAGCTACGGAATCCAAACTTGGGGACAGATTCCATAAAAAGAGAAGACAGAAAATACAAAGCTCGCCGCCTGTCGTTTAGTTGGAGAACGGAGACGCAGGCTACCAGAGATCTTGAAATACGAAGTGAAAACATGCCCTTATCACCAGGCATGCCTCCTCGTCAGGCGACACCACAGACGGCAGTAGCACGCTCTATTATTACACGAAGATCGACAGCACCGGAGAGGGAACCCAGGAACGAAGTCCTGAGGCAACTCTGAACTTGACAGGGAAGGATAAGGATATTAACCCCGGTTTGGCATCTGTGCAGCCAACGGTAGGAATTACGAGGATGCGGAGGATAAAGCGCGAGCGTGGGTCATTGGACGGTTGCGGCGGACGGCGGAGAGAAATGAGACGGATGGAGAGGTTGGAGTGAAACGGGCAGCTGGGAAAGAAGAGAAGATAGACAGCAAGTCACTCATCTATGGGACTGGAAGATGAGATGGGAGACGATAGACAGATTAGAGAGACTAGCGCCGTATCAAACCCAACGGAAGACGAAGTGAAGGCAGAAGGGAAGAAGGAGAGTGAAGACACAAAGGAAGACCATCACCATGGTGATGGCAACTCACCATACAGGAAGATCAAAGCACTCCCCCCTGACGAAGAGGTCAAAACACTAACCACAGGACGCCGAGGAAGAACAGTCCGGAAATCAATAAACCTATCACCAGAAATTTAAGCTGGTAGCCCCTATAGCATCACAGCAGGCATCGCCTGCGGCCGGTTCTTCGCGCAGAAAGCCTTCATTACCTACTTATCGTTCGTCGACCCGTTCACCCTGCACAGATCAACCCAAGTCCCCGCATCTACTAAACGAGATTGATCCCCATGACCGCCACATGGGCGATGATTATGTCTCCTTCGGACAATTATCAAGACCAAGAGCCCGCAGAATCACAAAGGGCTCTCGCAGAGAGATAGCAATCGCTCCAGTTTTGATAGTCAGCCCTCCTCGCCACAAACTAGCAGCTATGAAGAGGGGAAGCACACCTGAAAGCTCTCCAGATTCAACTCCAGAAATGCTTAAGCACACGCTAAAGCCACTTTCGTTGTCAAAAGTGAGCTATCATGGGGAGAATTCGATCGCTGACACCCAGGGATGGATGATGTTGAACTCCGATTTGGAGAACGACGGTTCTGCGTCCGGCGGGAAGCGTGCTCGCCTTCGTCCAAGAATTGTGCACTGCGAGGAACGCTTCCGTCATGAGCGTGCGAGATTGGTTAGGGTTCGAGACAGCGTGATGCAGATGTTGAGGCATTTAGGTGCTGGGGCAGCCCTTACAGAACTTCGAATGATGGCGAAAAGGGTGTCTTGGGCCCCTATCAACCTAAGTAGGTTCACCCCGCATCCCGTATGTTCCTTTGCTGCCTCACGACTCGCACTAATGTGAATCTTGGCAAGGAAACGCGAAGCCGAGATGGACTGGTTCTAGCAAACGGAGGTGAAAAGGCTGTTGGAGAATGTGAGACATGAAATTGGGGCATCGAAAAAGTGCCTGCAAGAGATAGAAGGTTGGCTTCAACGATTTCCCGAGCATTACAAGTTCTTGCATAGGTATAATCTGGCTGAACCTCCGGCGATCCCACGCGAGCGGCGCGGAATTCTTGACACATGAGTGGCGGTGACAGAAGCTTGGACAGACACTTCAGGTAGTGTATTCGGTCTTCCTGAAAGAGATAGAATAGGAGATGAAGTCTGACAACGCTGAGGAGGTGACAACAACAGCGAAGTAACGCTTGGTGTGTGAAGCTCCGAACAATCTTGGGAACAGTCAAATGCCAATTATTCTAGCTACATACGGAGAGCAACGACATTGTGTTCTCGAGGTAATCATTCAAGCATACGTGGACTGTTTAGGTGTGAGAAACTAAAGCCCTGCTGTATCCTGCAAGCTCATGCGTGGGCCTTCCCAGCCTGCAGGTCATGCGGCTGTTTTGTTTCATCATTTGCAACAAAGACTCCAAAGGTTCTGGACGACCAAGTTTGGGAGCCTCTCACGAGGGTTCAAAGATACCCAGGATCTGGTGTATTGATTTTTGCCATAACGCTGTTGGCTCGGAGTGTTTGCTCTCGAGCAAGAAGCTGAGAAAGCCACAGGCGATAACTCCTCCTGTGCTATTGTCTACGCATCGTTGTCTCGATCGCCCTGCTTTAGCTGCCAACCAATATGTTGACGTGTTTCAAGGGCTCAAGGAATCAGGTACCGTGTTTCGCAGTTCGGCCGATCGCAAACAGTGAGGTTGTATCCTTACCGACGATGCGGCCATTAATCCACGGAGCACAAAGTACTACTTGCCGGGGTCTTACCTCCGCAGCAGATAACCGAATGGACAGACATCCTCAAACAACAGAGAACTTGTTCCGACAGGCATCTGAAAAGTAGCCGGCGCATTTCAGGTGTCAACGTCACAAACACCTTTCCAGGAGGATATGACCTAGGATGAATTCTGGCTCTACTCATTGACTACCGGGTCCTGCCTTCCTCAGATCGTAAGGGACTGTCCTTGCACCCAGGGCATCTTGGCTTTATTCCATCATGATCTCGATCGGCAAAAATGACAATAACCCCCTTTTCCTTCCTATGACAGCTGCCGGTTCGTGCCTGCCTCATCGTTGAGCGTGTCCAACCTTCCCATCACCGAGGTGGAACAATATCGACCCTTGTTGCCCTCGATGGCGTTGCCCATTTTCTTTCCTCGCTGCCACAAGGTGGTTAGTCGCGTTTCACCCGTTCTCTCCACGCGGCGTCTGTACTTCTACCGTCCTTTCCTTCGATTTATCGCTATCCTTCCTAAATAACGTTATTTCTCGTATTTTAATCCTCTCTTTTTTTTCTGCTATCGCTTCGACCGGTCATCAAGTCCTCTCCTCCAGCTCGCAGATCACACGGATTCCGCGCCAAAAGGCACAAGCGTGTCCAGATCCGAGGGCTCTCTCGAATCGAAAAAAAACTTTGGCCATGGGTACCGGGCTATCGCGCGGCCACCGCTACCTCAGTATGCGAAACCCGATAGCAAGAGCCATATTTCTGGCCGCTCTTATGCTTTGCCTGGGCGCTCTGTTTCTACAGACTGATCTCGACGTCCGCGAAGCCATTAAGAAGACAGCCGCGTCGGCGAAGGAAGTCATCGTCGCCCAGAGCCAGCGTATCGGCAATCCAGAGGCTGGATGGGGAACGAGAGTTGATATCTCCTTGCAGCAGGATGAAGAGCGCCGCGAGTTGGCAATGGCACAAGCCACCATTCTTAACTCATCAATTCCTATGACTTGCGACTACGACATGGAAAAACTCAGACGTTGGCGGCAGCAGTACAATTTGCAAGAGACCTTCGAGTACATGAAACGGTATATTCAGGTGTTTCGTGAGAACATTCCTAGAAAGTCGATTACGAATGTCGACGAGAACTTCCTTGCCCAGGACTTCAAGCTGATCAACATCAATGAGCAATATCCTGCGGAGATGTGCCCACCGCCGCTCATTGCTCCAGTCTCAAAGTCTCGATTTCCATCGACTGTCAATGCATCAGACTTCATGTTTGGCGTCTCTACCACCTACAAGCGGTTCACGGATCCACGCACAAGCCCAGTCAACGAATGGTCGTACTGGCTAACTGATGGATATGGACACTCAAATGGTGGAAAGCTGGTTTTACTCCTTCTGGATGCGTCTGATGAGGACCTCGAAAACGCGTACAACAAGCTCACGAACCTCGGCATCGATGTTGATGTGTACCGTTCCGACCCAAACCAGATCATGGCCGTGCGTTACCTTGCACTTGTGCCTAAATTGTATAACCATCCCGAGAGGTCACGCAAAAAGTGGCTTGTCATCTGCGACGACGACACATTCTTCCCCTCGTTTCACGCCCTCTCCGATCGCTTAAGAGAATACGATTACACGCAGCCTATGTACATTGGAACTCTGTCTGAAGATGTAAACAACATCCAACGTCATGGGTCACAGGCATTCGGCGGCGCTGGTGTCTTTCTGAGTGTGCCCATGGCCGCTCTTGTCACAGAAAAGTTCGAGTCTTGCAAGACAGACGATAAAATTCTCGAAGCGAATAGCGGTTGGGGCCCACAAGGCGATATTCTCCTTCGCAAGTGCATTTACGAGAACTCCGAGATTAAGCTGACCCTCCTTCCCGACCTGTGGCAACTTGACCTAATGGGCGATCCTTCTGGCTTCTACGAGTCTGGCATTCAGCCTCTGTCTTTGCACCACTACCGTGGCGGCATCTGGCATGTTGCACACCCCTGGCACTACACCAAAGTTGCCTATGTCTGCGGCGAGGATTGCACATTCCAACGGTTCCGCACGCCTGATAACTTCATCATTGCGAATGGTTTCTCTGTTGCACAGTACCCACAAGGCATTGACTTCGACCTCGGACAGTTTGAAGGCACGTTCCACGCGGCCCCCGAGGATAAAGGCTGGAACCTGGATTTCGCTATGGGGCCACAGCGGCCGTCGTTGCACCGCACTGGACGTAAGATCTCGTGGGACCTACAAGAAGCGACGAGGAATGATGACGGGAGTGTCAGCCAGGTGTATGTGCGCAAGAGGGACGATTGGCGTTGGGTTCGGCCCGATGGCTCGCCGATGAGGGAGAAAGACGGCATTGTGGAATTGGTGTGGTTGCCCGATGAGAGATAACTTGTACGCTTTGCTCTTTTGGTTGCTTTTTGTTCGGCTATCTTACTTCTCTTCTGATGTATTATCCTTTTCTTCTTCCTATCTTTTCCTCTACGGCGACGATGTAACACTCAGATTTGTACGACAGTCCTGCCGACAAGCGTGGCAGGTGGTTGCTTCATTGGCTCTTCGAGTGCCAGTTTCACGAGAGGACACAATGTAACGGCATGGTATGGCTACCTAGGTCAGACGAACACATACATAAGGAGTTGGAGTTTCGCGGGACGTGGTTTGTGCGAATTAGCTTGATTCCACCTTAGCTCACGGCAATGTATTGTACGACATTTGCCATGACATGGCGGCGTTGCGTTCGGGGTAAGTTTGGGGACCCCGGCAAAAACCCTGGAGCTAGTGGTCAATGGCCAAGGGGAAGTGTCATCATTAGGTGTATCCCCCCTATATACAGAATGGACACACGAAACCCTTGCAAACTCTGTACACCGTCACAAAGAGAAATCATCCCTTCTTATCTTCCCCTCATTTGTTCATCCAAGCACCATCACTCCCTCAAGCCTTGGGCCCCGAGCCCTGCGTCGGCCCAGGCCCCGAACTACCATTAGCACTAGGGAACGGTTCATACGGCGGTGGCTCATAAGCCGGCGGAGGAGGGAGATCCGTAGCACCTCCCACAGCACTCGAAGGACCGGAAGCAGGAGGAGGAGCGTAGTACTCATACCCCGGGGGCGCCCCAGTCGGGTAGCCGTAACCCGGGGGAGGGACAGACGGATCAAAACCTTCGCGACGAAGCTCCTCGAGCTCCCGGAGCTCTGCTAAGCGGGCAGCCTCTGCTTCGGCAGCGGCCTCAGCAGCCTTGGCCTTGGCTGCTGGGGTGAGGTGCTCGTCGTCAGGGACACCGGGGGGAGGTGGGGCCGCCGCGGATGATGGGCCTGCGGCCGCTGACGAGGTTGAGCCTGTGCCGACGTTAAGGTTCTGCAGCTGTTCCGTCGGAGGTTGAGGAGCAGCAGGCTGGGTCTGACCCTCAGCAGGAGGGGGAGGAGCAACTGCCCCAGCAACGGGCGTCATGGGCTTGGAGCCCTGCAATCTCCTCCAGCCCTCCGCACCTTTGAGCACCTCGAACAAGTTCTTCGCAGCACCAGGCCACATCCCCTCTGGACCCTGGGCTGGCACCTTACCCGCGAGGATGTCGGCGACCGGGATGGACTGGCCATAGAACTTCGCGTTGGCGTTCGCCCGCTCGGTGATGACGGTTCCGTCGATCTTGATGCCGGCGTACAGGCCGCGCGACTTGACGTAGCTGTAGACCGGCTTGTTGATGGCCTCGCGCAGTGCGGTTGAGCGCCGCTTGGCACTGGCGTCCGTTGGGTGAGAAGTGTGGTCTTCGTCGTCAGATTGGGGGACTGGAGTGGGGGTCTGGAAATGGGTGTTGTCTGCCGAGAGGGGAGATGTAACGGGCGCGGGGACAGCGGTAGGAGCAGTGGGCTCTGGGCTGGAGGGTTCTTTGCCTTTGCCTTTGCCTTCACCAGCCTTCAGGCCGAAATCTATGGCGCCACCGGCGCCGACGGGACCAGCTGTCACGGAGAGGTCGGAGCCAAGGCTCAGACGGGTCTTGGTGAATGCCTCGAGGGCCTCGCGGGTGTTGATGACGACTACGCAGTCGTAGATATCGACGCCGGCGACGAAGCCTGCGCCGATGCTGGCCACTTGGATGCCACTTGGTGGCGACCAGCTGCCGTCCGGCAGACGGGCGAGGAGAATGCCGCTGCCACTGGAACCGGTTGCTTGGAAGCCGACTCGGACGGCAGTAAAGATGGCTAGACCTTGGGCGCGCGCGATCACCTTGGAGGGGATGGTCAGCAAGACCTTGGGCTTCTTGCCCTTACCTGGGGAAGCAGCGCCGGAGGTGGGAGGCGAAGGAGGAACGGTTGATGGGGCATTGTCACCGTAGATGCCGTCCTCTGAGATATGCCGTTAGTAAGCTGATGGTTTCACGTTCGAAGATGAGCGAACGTACTGCAAAAGCTGCGCAGAATGCGAGCAGCCTTCTCACACTCCTTGTCCAACGACTCAGGTAGGAAGCCCTCTGCACCAAACTTATTTGCAAAGGCATTCACAGGCCCAGCGACCTTACTCGCAAATGCTTCGCCAAGAGCAGTGAGCTTGGCCTTTCCCTTCTTGCCATGCTCTTCTTCGCCCTCATGTCCATGGCTATGGTGATGACGACCAAAGAATCGGGAGAACTTCGATGGTGGATGCTCTTCTGTTGGGGTCGCGTCGTAAATGTCGTCGTTATCATTCGGCGGAGGTGCGAATTGCGGATTCGCTGGGTTATACTGCGGTATATCGTAATCGGGGAGAGGAGTTTCGTTGGAATGCTTTGGAGGCTCCGCATACACTGGAGGAGGGCCAGGCGGGGGAGGAGGAAGCGTCGATGGCTGGGCGGCTGGCTCAGCAGGTTTCTTCTCGTCGGAGGCCATTTTTCAGTTTGATTTTTTGATGCGATTTCGGAGATTGAATCTGAAAATAAGTGTGGAAATGAAACGGATTAATAGAAACCGAAAAGTGCAAGAACCGGAAGCTCAGGAGAGCTTGCTAAGCTGCGGAAAAGCCTGGTGCGGGGCTGCAAGAACCTGATAGAAGACGAGAAGGATTTCGGTACAAGTTGGCAGAACCTCACTCAGATTGCCTGTACTTCAAGGCCTTCTTTATATCTATCGATGACTCGTGATCCTTATCACAATCAAGAGGCCTCCGCGACGTGATCAGGCCAACATACAACTCTAAACAACCCCATTAATGCTCCAGTCATGCGGGGCAGGTCCATTTCGGCTGACGTCACGGTGTGGCGCAGCAGTGCTAATATCTTGGCGTTGCGTGTTCGGGCGATAGGTGTGGCGCCAGTTGTGGCTATTGTGGGGTTCTTATCCCTAAGAATCCTGGAGATCCCTTGGCTCCCTCGCGCCCCTTGCCCACGTCTTGCAATGCCCAAGTTTCACATCGGGTTCCTTCAAAAGGCAGGTTCATCGCTACCTTAATAAAGTGATAAATTAACAGCCTTAATTTATCTGCCGTGGAAGTCACCAGAATCATGCTTTCGCTACCGAAGCTGTGGCGATGCACTGGTCAGCAAACGTAGGATTGTTGCTATCCTCCCTGTCGGCTGCCACGGCGCCAAACGGCACAGGCTCGGTGCTGAAGCTGACGGGGTGACCGGCGGCTACGCTTTGCACTTTTGCATCCCCAGAAACATTGACGTCACAACCGACGGAGGTCAAATAAGGTCAAACTAATTAGCTACTGTAGCTAAAGTGCAAGTTTCTGTAACCATCTCCTCAAGACTTCAGGTTCCAAGGCTCTCGGCCCCTCAGTGTGTTTGTCAAGACTCACTCCAACTGCTTTAATGTAGCATATATTTCGGCAGCCCTAGGGGACCATCTTCTGGTCACGAAGCATCACCATCGGTCTGGAACTTAACATTAACAGACTTACTCGTGCACCATAGGATTTCGATCAGCAATTTCCGATTCGCAAGCAAGCTGCAGGAACCCGCACAAAAAGTCTGCGCTTTACCTCTGGTCGATCTCCTCTCCCAAGCCGTTAGCTTGCTGATGATGGACAGGTCCGAATTCAAGGTTGTGGTAGACTTATAACGCATATGCGCAATCTTCTCGGCTGGCTGCGGTTTGTCATCAAGCGGTTAAAGGCTTGTGTGTCCGTTTTGACTGCTCCGACTGGCTGCTTGCCTGGCAGAGTCGATGCTTTAATATGCTCCCGGGTCCCCGCAGGAGACCGTTAGCTCGATCTGGAAGGTCGATATAAGATTGGATATGAGCCACGTGTGCTGCTGCACGCATGCTCTTGGAGCATTTGTTCCATTCGAAATTTTTGAGATCTGTTCCTGTCTGTCGGGACGTTCAGCTGGTCTTCAGCTAGCAGTCAAGCTTCACCGCTGGCCGTTTTCCTACGTCAGATCTAAGCAAGAATGTCTCTAATAGTGGATCTGATATAGGAGGTCAAAAACATTTGACATCTGAGGTCAAGGTCAAAACAAGAATCAGGTGGGTTTGCGAATCAAGCGCTTACCCGAGAAGTAAGTTATGAAAGAAACCGCGTGTGATATGAACATAGAAGATTTGGAGGACGACATATGAGGATGTAGGCCAACTTGTATTTCTGTTCTCCGTTCATGGCATCTTCATGCTGTCCAGTTACAAGTATTCACCACAGGAACTCAAACCGTTCCACCTACTCCACTTATTACTCTTCAAATATGACATTTATTGAATGTGTCCAAAAATTTATCGCAATTTTTGATCTACGGTGTCTGCTGAGAATAGTCCTGATCGCATATGCATGACCTCTTCAAGAAGATTCCCGCTTGTGCTTCAATTATTCTAACTTTGGGACCAATGTGGATGGCATGACAACCAATATTGCAACCATCTGTAACTATCTGCCGCCTCTTGATCCGTGTAGTAATGTCAAGCTCTGGAATTGTTACTTACCCCACCAAATCTCAATCCGAAGCATTCAGCATTGTTCTCAGTGTGATTCTCGGATAGTCTAAGCCGAATGATGCTACAAGAGATCCAAAGGGCGACCTGTACCAACTCTCTAAACCGGATCTTCTGAGCGTACCAAGGACGATGGTACGGCGCGTAGGTTTAAAAAAAAGTATGACATACGTCATGTCCAATTTCTGCGAGGTGATCTCGTGTAAGTGTGTATCACTGCAGAATATTGATTTCGTGATGCGCCCATGAACTTGCACATATTCTCGCTACATTGAGCTCTGTATTCCGGAGCAGCTCGGCGCTCGGCTTACAACCAGGTCCGGTGCACGAAGATCCTTTCGCACCAAATGGCAACGCTTCACGAAGCTCTCTTGACGAACTCCGAGCTTTCCGCCCCATCCACAGGACCTCCATCTCGTGTTCACACGGCACAAGGCACGAGGCCGCGATGCAAGACGGGAAGATGTAGTGATCAAACGGGAAAGCAGGAACGAGTGTGGAAACTCTAAAGTCCGGTCTTGTTCTTTGGATACTCCCGCGGGGATAACATCATGAACATGCAAATAAATTCTGCGTTCTGGCCGAAGCGGTAAACTCGCAGCTGCTGTGTGACCAAAGGCCCCTCATGTATCAATATTTTCCTCATCTTGCGTTTTCAGAGCCGGAGAAGCTGTGTAGAATGGCTCTGAGTGAACGGAATGAAGAAAGGAGCATAAGGTGTTGTGAGGGGGCCGGCACATATGCATCTTGCATGCAGGTCTAGTCAATCCTGGAAATGTGGAAGGTTTAGCAAGCCAATTGGAGGTCGAGAACGGCAAGGCAGGAGTTGTAGCTTCCAGCTACTCCTGTAGACGGTCGGAGCTTGGTGAATTGGGAAAGTGCTGAATGAGTGTTTTGGTAGCTGAGGAACGTTTGGCGACTTGTAAACGTTGGAGATGCAAGCCGTTGGGCAGAAGAGAGCACACTGTCGGCTCTCGTTGGATGTTGCATGGGAAAGGATCGCTGTATATGTTAGACTTGTCGCTGAGAATGTCGTATCTGCAACTTCTCCCCACCTCCCTGGTCCTCTTAGAAGCTAAGCCAGCCCCACGTATTGTTGGCCTTCAGCGGGCTGAGCAACCAGGTTATCAGAGAAATCTAAAATCTGGTTTCAGCTGATCAAACACGTGCGGTTCGTTGCTAGAGTATCAGTGTATAATAGAATCCTGCGTAGACGTTGCTTTGGGTTGCTTCCAACTTGAAGAACAACGGAACGTTTCATATATATGAAGTTGAAGTTGCGTTCGTCTTCAATTTTGGTGTTGCACAGTAGTGGAGACTTCCATGGACTTGAACTGACATCAGAGGTTCTCTTAGGAAGTGCCAAGTATTGTCAACAAACTATTTTCGGAGCCTTCCATTCCCCACATTTCGTGGTCCACTTAGTTACCCCACTTCCGGCCAAATGTAGGACCCACCAATGATGTCGAAGCAGCCAAAGACGTGATAACAGCGAGATTAACTACCTGCCGCAAGATCAAAGCTCACCGCACGTTAGGGGTTCCAACTGGTAAGATCTCTCTCTTTTCCTTTTATTTTTTTAAAAAAAATTATTTGTTGAAACTGTGTCGTTCGACATGTATTGGTGTCTCCATGTCTATTCAGCCGGGTCTGCTATGGTAGGAAAACAAGATGGCGGGCTAACGAGATTCGAGGATTCTTTTGGGACCAAGAGCCGCTGCTGTCAGCAACAGTGGCTCGCCCTGCCGGCTGCATATTGTTCCGCTTCGATGCTGAGTCGCTGACCGCTGACAATTTGTTGCACTCTCAAGTTGAGCTGTGCCAATTAGCGCGCGACAAGCAGCGAGTATCATGCGATCAGATGAACTTTCGCGCTGACATGGTCCATCCAATCTCAGCCAGACCCTTTGCCGACATCGCCTAACTTCCACATCAATCTATTGATGGAAGAAACGCTCAAGAGCCAGCGCTGATCACTCCCATATAGCTTTGCCATTTCAAACACCAAGTGTAAGAAAGCATTCTATACACTATGTAGATAGAGCGGTTTGCCCAGACTCGGTCCTCGTGTCCCTACGGGTTGGGTCGTCTGAACTATCCACCCCGCAACGTACTGATATCTATACATGGTATGAGAACCCCAACCTCACGTCTCAAGTCTCGAAGAAGTCTCGAAGATATCCACCCCCAAATAGATGGGCGCTGTCTCCGCAACCGCACGTTTCCACGGTCCGCACAAAAGGCTCCAAGCATAGAATTCGACACGGTCGGGACCGATAACCTAGGGTCTAGATCTAGTTTCAATGCTTGCTGCGGCTTTGCACTGCTTCCACATATGTACAATGCTCCAGAGCAGGAGCTGCGGGCAACCTGTAATTCTGATAGGACAGCAGCAGGGCTTATCGATGAGAACCACAAACGCCGTCGAGGATTTTTGGCTTTCTCACGTGCACATGATTGGAAACCACGTGTGCGCGATGGACAAGGGCCACAGTCCTGTTTCCCCCCAACAGGACCAAGCTTCGGGCTCATGGCTTCTTTCATTGCAACTGGTGTACACAGTAGCGCTGGTAACGCTAGGCTGGCTGAGGCACTCCTTGGCTGGCCGCCCACTGGTCAGATGTTATACGCCTTTTTGACCTTCTCGTCCCTGTCTGTGGCGTCGAGAAACACGGAGATGGCTCTGCTCACTCTTCGGTCTCTATCCGCCAACCAAGCCTCGTCACCGGTTCCGATCCGTCTTGGCTGCCCCCCTCACTTCAGAATCCAGCCTGAGGAGGGCTTCTCGACCTGAGGTCCTACGAGAATCTCTCAAAAACTCGCTGTGAACGGGGAAAGCCAGTCAATGATAATCTCGGGGCAAGCATGTTGCAGAAGCCCCTCGCAAGTCAGAAATGACCATTTCGGAGACGGTCTCTTTATCTCTAGCTGTTCTCCTCAATCCAAGCTGTCAACCCGCTATCATACTGCTTCAGCGACTGACCGGTTTCGCTAACTTAACCCAAAAGATGCAGCAACTTACTACTATTTGGTCTGCTCAAGTCGAACAACAATTCATTATTCGTCTGTGGTCACTTAATTGTTTCCAAAAACGGTCGACGTGCACGGATCAAAGTCTAGGCGATCCAATGACCATGTGTCCCACGGTCCGGGAAGCGAGCGGGATCTTCAACGATGCTCTACCGATAGGGCGGATTTCCGCCACTGGGCTGCTACCTGGTCATCGGAGAAAATACAACCTCGAGCGTCGCATTCGTCTTTGACCAGACTTTGTTGTGAACTATCCACTTGGTTGCATTCCATACGGCACCTGGCTGCGAGGTATCGACTAAGCGCATCATGCAACCCTGTGCTCTGCTCTCTTGACAGCATCAATACTACCCAGCTATCAAGTGCCGCTGCCATCCACGGTCATGGGCCTTTCACTGGCTATGTAACATTCTGAATCAATGTCGATGCCTTGCTGCCAGGATCACCAGCTTTTCTCAGCCTTCCAGTTCTGGAATGTCCTCATGGGCATGAAGTACACGTAAGATTTACCTTCTGCCACGACCTCGAGACGAGATACAAGATATGGCTACAACAGTAATCCTGCCTATAACACTCTTAAGTTAAAGAGCCGAACTGCTCTCAATTGATGCTAACTTTGTACCCCCTGAGCCACGAGGGATCGTGTGTAATCGGGTTCCTGGATCCTGAGCCTCTCCTCAGCACTCAGCCCCAATCTTTCCTGAGTCAGCCGGCATGTTCACATGCAGGCGATAAATCCAGCAGTCGTGTTACCAAGTATGTCTTTTCTACGCACTAAGCTTACCCCTACAGCTCAATCTTGGCCCACACCGCGTTGTGTCCAACCAGCGACGCTGGTCGCGTCCTGACCGCTCTCCACGTTTTTGACATGCTGTATCTTTCTCGTACCTAAACAAGACACATCACAAACATTGTCCGCCTGCTAACTTGAGCCTGACCAGTAGCAACTCGAGTTCCCCCGGCAATGTTAAGTCTATCAGCCTTCGTCTCCGAACGGCTGCTCGCCCAGCTGGCCGTGACACTGGCCGAGAGTCCGTATCCCACTGCAACTGGGTCTGGCCATCTCCTTGCCTACCCTTTTACTTTAGGGGGAAAGGGGGAACTAAATTGAGATCAGTGACATTTCCCTAAGCTTGTCTGCACAATGAGTTGTCATTGGGGAGCTTAACTCCTGGACCAAGCCATGTTTTCTTCAATCCGCTTTCACACCATCCCTACCACCCTTACCACAAGGCAGCTAGCTGGGGTGGGTGTATTGCTGGATCGGACAACACCGCCCTGAGGCTTTTGCAGTCATAAAACATGACCATTCTCTCCCGCTGCCTTCTTCTTCTCGTCGTGGGGTAGCATTCTCAATTATTGATAACTCGCAGCTGCGGCCTCTCCCGGTTCCTGCTCCCGGGTTCATTGTCAGCATTGCCGTCCTTATACTCCATTCCTGCGTGGTGATAGTCACCTCCTCGCCCCGTTTCCTCCCTGCTGGAGATCACGAGAGTGATATTGGATCCATCATCACCTCCGTATCCAACCTCTTGCAGCCATTCCGTGCCGCGTTTCCCGAAGGCTGTCTACTCACACTCGGTCCTCACTCCAACCAAGCCTGTCGTATACACAACCTCGTCCCGCATCTACCGGGCGAAGTTGCTGCACCTGCCTTGACGTCATTCCGAACCTGGGAAACCAAGACGGCATCACCGTCGAAATATTGGATAGGATCCGAGTTTTCGCGATCTTTGTTGCCTTCACTGAGGAGAAGGCGAAGTCTGAGTGTTGAGTCTATCGTCTATAAAACGACCAAACCTTCCGACAGTGAGTCGACTCCAGTTTTTCGTCAGCAATAGCATCAGACGCTCCAGTGTCTTGAGCCTGGTTCTTTTAACAATTCGCTCACTCAACCATAGTTGGCTTGGTGCCATCAGCGTCATGAAGTTTCTAACTTATGCCACCACCCTCCTGGGCACCCTTACAGCTGTTGTAGGGGCAGTCCCAACTCGCTCTGGCACCAAGAACAAGTACATTAGGGATGGGCCCGGACCTTGCCATACCCCGAGTAATCGGGAGTGCTGGGCCTCTGGGTTCGACATTTATACTGACTACGAAGTCAACACACCCAACACGGGTGTTACCCGCAAGGTAAAGTCTTCATCGTTACTACTTAAGTAAAATTCATACTGACATGGGTAGTACACTCTCACTTTGACCGAGGAAGACAACTGGACCGGCCCCGATGGAGTGGTCAAAGAAAAAATTATGCTTGTTAATGGTATGTCGACCCTGAGCTAGGTATGCAATTATTAAGATGACTAACCATTTTCATGCAGGCAAAATTATGGGTATGCTTCTCCTGGTGTAGTTAAGCTGAATGATCTACTAACCTTTGCAGGCCCGACCATTGAGGCCAACTGGGGTGACTGGATCGAAGTCAAGGTCATCAACAACCTTTTGACCAATGGGTATTCTCTTGTTCTTCTCCCCTAGTGAAGTGCCCAAGCTGACTCCCATAGCACTTCCATCCACTGGCACGGCATTCACCAGAAGGGCAGCAACCTTCACGATGGCGCCAACGGCGTTACTGAATGCCCCATCCCTCCCAACGGCGGCCAGCGTACCTATCGCTTCCGTGCCCAGCAGTATGGCACCAGCTGGTACCACTCTCACTTCTCTGCTCAGTATGGCAATGGCATTGTCGGTCCCATCGTCATTCACGGTCCAGCTTCTCTGCCCTATGACATCGACCTTGGCCCTTTCCCTCTTGTGGATTACTACTACAAGAGCGCGGATGAGCTGGTGCACCACACTCAAAGCAACGGTCCACCGTTCAGCGACAACGTTCTCTTCAACGGTACCGGTGTTCATCCCCAAACTGGTCATGGTCAGTATGCCAAGGTGACCTTGACCCCGGGCAAGCGTCACCGCCTGCGCATCATCAACATGTCGACGGAGAACCACTTTCAGGTCTCTCTCGTCGGCCACCAGTTCACCGTCATTGCTGCCGACATGGTCCCCGTCCACTCCTACACTACTGATAGCCTGTTTCTCGCTGTCGGGCAACGTTATGATGTTACTATCGATGCTTCGCCGACCCCCGGCAACTACTGGTTCAACGTCACCTTCGGTGGCGGTTTCGCTTGTGGTGGTTCCTTAAACCCTCATCCAGCTGCCATCTTCCACTATGAGGGTGCCCCCGATGCTCTGCCGACCGACCCTGGTGTTACTCCGCGCGACCACAACTGCCTGGACACTCTGGACCTCGTCCCTGTCGTTCCACGGAATGTTCAGGTCAACCAGTTCGTCAAGAAGCCCGAGAATACCCTGCCTGTTGAGCTGTCCATTGGTGGCACCCCGCTCTTTGTCTGGAAGGTCAATGGCAGCGCCATTGATGTCGACTGGGGCAACCCCGTCCTTCAGTATGTGATGGACGGCAACACCAGCTACCGCCAAGCCGACAATATCGTCGAGGTCAACGGTGTCAATCAGTGGACTTACTGGCTGATTGAGAACGACCCTAATGGTGCCTTCAGCCTTCCCCACCCCATGCATCTTCATGTAAGTCCTTTCCCCCTCTTTTACCTACCCCCCCCCCCCCCCTTTATCGCAGATAACCGCCTTTCTTAGCCCTCCTCTCAGATAACTGACCTCTTTCCAGGGCCACGACTTCCTCATTGTCGGCCGATCCCCCGACGTCCCGCCGGGTTCGAACCAGCGCTACAACTTCGACCCAGCCACCGACATCTACCGCCTGCGCGGGCAGAACCCGACCCGTCGTGACGTCGCCATGCTCCCTGCCGGCGGCTGGCTGCTGCTCGCCTTCCGCACCGACAACCCTGGTGCCTGGCTCCTCCATTGCCACATTGCTTGGCACGTGTCGGGCGGTCTGTCTGTCGACTTCCTCGAGCGGCCGGACGACCTGCGGAATAGCATTCCCCAGCATGATAAAGACGAGTTTAACCGCGTGTGCAACGAGTGGCGCACGTACTGGCCTAATAATCCCTATCCCAAGATCGACTCTGGTTTGAAGCACCGCTGGGTTGAGGAGAGTGAGTGGCTGGTTCGTTAAGGGATGTTGTACAGAGTCGAGGTGTGAATCGGGTTATGGGTTTCTGGAGTCGGGATCTTGGTATTAATAATTATTAATGTTTGGTTTGGGTCGGTATTTTGGATATACTTAGGAGTTTTGATTGTCGGTTATTGTCAGTGATCAATAGTAATCGCTCCTTCTCTGCATAGTTTGATACCTTAACGTTGATGGCTTAGGAATGAAGAACCAGACTTAAGTTGAGATCCTTTCCCGGCTCCTCTCCTACTGTGACGGCTAAATGGGCTTAGCTTGAATTATGTGTACTGTTTAACAGCACTCGTAGCACGATGTACAACATAGAACCTCAGGCCAAAACGTTCTTCGATCTACGTTTTCATCCGTTCCACAGGAGGATAGCACCATACTCTACAGAGCCTAAGGTGTTGCCTCTCACGACGAGGCATTGACCTTTTTAAGCCTGGCTTGTGGGTAATGCAAGAGCCCAAGAGACTAACAACGTTGAAAAGCCTTACGTCCCTGAATTCGCTGTATCCGTACGCCGGTCGTTTCCCGTATCCGCTTATCGATATTAGCGTTCACGTAGTAGAAGTACTCCTGTTGAACATTACACATGGCATCATGAAATGTATCCGGCCGAAGACATCATAGTTTCCACGCTTGCTTATAAATGCCCGAAGCTATTTGCTCAAACGCACACCGAGTTAGACGACTTCGATGAAGCTCTTGCGCAGGAAATCCATACCAGCACTGTCGGTTTGTGGCTTGGTGTGGGGATTTGGGCGTTCTGTAAGAAAGCTTTTTCAGCCTGGATTATCAACTTTGAGGTACCGGGCTGCTACAATCCAGTGTGTCTAGCCATCTTGGTCTTCTGCGCGACACTCTTTAAGACCGCAAGAGAATTCGATCCGAAAAATCCAAGCTACTGAGCTGCACTTGTGGAAATAAATAATCCTCGCGGTCCAGACATAGCGGTCGTATCTAAATTGCGCTATTCTGACAAGGCCAACCCATTGCATCCGGCGTAGGATTGCTTTAATGGTGATGATGACACCATAGAACCGGTAGCTTAGGATTTTGACATGAGAATTCAACTGCTTAGTTACAACGGCCTGAGAGTGAACTTTGAGATCTAGTAACAACCATCAATGATCTGATAAGTGTTTGTACAAGCTTAGCTTCAAATTGCGGGACCCTCGCTTTCAACAGTCGATTTGGAAAGCAAAGAGTTATCAAGATGGTGTAACAACTAATTCAGAGAGTTCCACGCAATTTTATGACCCCGATGTCATCAAAGTGGAGTTTCTTCTTCAGAAGCTTCGGAAAGGTCAAGAATTACCTGATGAGAATCGTCAAACCTGCAGCAGAAATAGATTTTCTGGCTTGTCGTTTGGTAATTGCAAACTCATTTCGGCACAAGCACCTTTTGTAATGGTGAAGTGAAAGGAATACAGAGTTGCATTTATCGATCCGCAATACTTCCAGTCCAAGCACAGATACTTTAGTGGGTTCACTCAATGTTTACTCCCAAGAAAGTGAAGCTCTTGCTGATGGCCACTTTAATGAACGAGGTCGGGATGACCAAAGGTCCAAGCTTAAGTCAAGAAAGCCCCTCTTTACCACCTGAAGCACGCCCGAAAACCAACGTCAAAGTTCTGATCAAGCCTCATCTAGATTGGTTCCACGAAGGAGTGCAGTAGTGACCCACTTACCGCCTGGGACGATGAGTGATGAAGCTTATAGGGGGTTAAAAGACGCCCATATTTATAATTCTTATCGAGAGTTGCAGCCATATCGGAAGATAATGATCTACAGCTCACGTCCCTTACGAGTAACACTACAAGGGACTGCTGTGTTTGCAGCTTTCTCATCTTCTTCCTCACCTATGGAAGAGGCACCACAAGCTGCACCAGCGGAAGAATGCTGGGGTCTAACAGCCCTAGCGTCGGGTACTCAAGATAGGCCTGACTCTCTAGTCAGTCTCCCTCCAGGCTCATCTGACCTATTTCAGAATAGTCCAACCAATTGGGGACATTTTCGGTCTAACACCGAACAAGAACCCTCCTGTTCTTCATTGTACTTGGATCAATATCCATAAACCTCTCGACATGAAGAAGCCCATCCGGAGGGAAATTCGAACTCTCAGTCCCCCGATTAACAACAACAACAACAAAAAGAAGAAGAAGAAGAAGAAGAAGAAGAAGAAGAAGAAGAAGAAGAAGAAGAAGAAGAAGAAGAAGCGCTAATCTCCTTGCGTAAGAAATTGAGGGAACAGAGATCATGTGTATCTTGATACACCGTATTTCTGAACCCCGATAAGAGGGCTAGATGAATATATCGCCTGTATTGACCCTACTGTTACGTCGTATGCCTTCCAGAGTTTGCAAGGGGCTACGTGTGGAAATAAGGCTATCAAGCTAGTTCAGACGGTATGTTGCAGAATTCATAAGTGGCCATCATTCTCGTCCCCTTTTGTCTGAAACTAGTGGCACTCTGATTGGCAAAGTAGTCGAGTAAAGTTTTCAATCTCCAACACAATGTTGTCAACTGAAACTATTAGATCTGGCAAAGCCTCCTGGTAAAACAGTGCAACTGCTGGGTAAAAGAAGTGAGATGTGAGGTTTTGAGCAAGGAACAGGTGGAAGCCTAAGACTATGGCCTGGGTGTTGACAGTAAAGTTGTCTGGCGCGACATCACTGCCAGTTTTCTTCGCTTTTTTTCATGCCATCATTGGCATGAAAAGCGTCATATATTGCAGATGATACCTGCTCGGTAGTAGGAATAGCATCAGCCCATGTCTTTGATCCGGGTGGCGAACGAATCATGTTGCGGACACCTGGTTCGATAGCTTCAAGAATGCCAGCCATATATCGGACTTGCTCCTCATACTCCACCAAATTCGCATCCCCTCCATTTTCACCCCTTTCTCATGGGAGCCCGCATCCCCTGTGTTAGGGAGCAAACTGCGATTGGGTCATGGCCTACAACACCAAAGGAACAGTGATGGCAGTGCATCTTGTCTGACCCTCTCAGGTCGTTCCGCAGCTTTGTTCCCTTTCACTCTTCCTCTGTTTGGTGGCGCTATAGTGATAGACGCTTGTGCTTAGTTCATATGTGATGAGGGCATTATCAGCAGCAATATGCTATACTGACGCTTCCGCAGGTTCTGGATCGATGGTTAACTCATCTTTTCCATAAGGGTTGTGGCTACTTGGTGTCAGCAGCATTGTTGCGGCTGATTGCGTGAAATAGGTGATGAACTTAAGTTGTAGTCCATCATCGTTGGCATCATACGTTTTTGTTTTGTCAATCCAGCCGTATTTGAGTGCAAGAAGATACTGAAGGATGAATTCAATGTTGGAAACCAGGCTCTGCAAGCTTAGTGTGCTCTCTTTACTGGTAGGATGTTGTGGCTTTTTAAACTAGTCCTGGTCTCATCTGGATACTGCGTTTTATCAATATCGGTAGAGCTAAAAGTGGAAGAGCTTCAAGTTGCTACCCCCGAGAACTGAGTTGGAGATCATTTAACGTTTGAATGCAAACCTGAGAGCTGTCTGATAATGGTAGTAAACTTGACGACCAAAGTCAAAGAGTTACAACAAAGGCACTGTCCCACTTGTCCAGTAAGCCTGATACACCCTGGATCCTGGTGTTACAAAGGATGCAAGTTATCATGATGTGTTGTCGTCCAAAACATCTGTACGTCACAACAAAGATGGAGAAGTGGTTAATTCCTTGCTAACAACCAGGTGAAACCCATACCAGACTTACCTCCACCGCTAAAGCAATCCAAAGCGAGAGATGGTTGTGACAGTCATTCTGTAACTCAGCAAATCACATTGTAGTGTCGACCAGAAGGACTAGAGATAGGTATACTTTTCATAACAGAGAGCAATGGCCCCTGCTAACACTTATCAAACAGTCCAAAAGTCAGAGAACTTCTTGAGTCCAATACCTCCTACCATGTTAGCTACCTAAAATTCCTATCCTAAAGGTCACTGAGCATAGCAAGGTATCATCCATCGTAGCCCAAAATAGAGTCTACACAAAACAGAAATATGAAGCAAAACGTTATAACAACATTCATGACAAGAGTAGCCAAAAGTCCTTCTGACCAAGGCTATCGCCCCTACCGAACTCCATAGTCACACCATAAACTTCATCCTCCTACCTAAGTAGTTCCGGGCTAACTGCAGCAGCTCCAAATTCCCAGTGCTATCAACCCTTGGTATTGTTGCACTTGTACTCCCTGGATTAGCAGCACTGTTCAGCGGGCTGACCGTCAACTCCTCCATCCCCCCGGAGCCAGGCTGCTTCATAGAAAACAGCTTACCCAACGTAGGGACATTGACATGCAGCTTATCAGTTGAGGACCCAATATTATTGCCCAAGTTCTAATGAATTTCTTCACCCCCGAAGAGATCCACTCCCCACATTCTCCTCAGCCCCCCCAGTGGGCCCTAAACCTACACTTTCCCCACTCATAGCACCCGCTCCCGACCCGGAACCCCCACCCGGTGTCCCCGCTCTCCCCCGCTCGGCAGGTGAGCCCCGACCGGCCCCCGAACCAGGAGCGCTAAACAGGTACGGACTCGGCGCCCTCTCCTTCAGGGGTAGCGGAGGAGCCACCGACCTTGGCGTCTGTGCATCCTGCGAGCTGGTACCCAACGAGATCTGAGACCCAAGCCCCTGCGCTTGGTGCGTGAGCAAGGGATGCGGAGGGGTTAGGACGTTGATCCAGCCTTCTTCAGTTTCTGACTCCTCTGCGATTGTGTCAAACACAGGGATTTGTGGTGGAGCGGAGCCGGGTTGGCGGGGGGGCGGGGCGCTGTTGAGAACGGGCGCCACTGAGCCGACGACTCTGGGCATGAGCGGGGAAAGGTCAGCTACCATGGCTGAGGCGAGGCCGATGGCGACAGGGGAGGTCGGGGCAGGCGGGGGACGGTAGAGAGAAGGTTTCCTTTGCGTAGTGCTATCTCCGTTCGACTCTTCTTTTGTGTTGCTGCTAGTCCTGGAGGTGTTCGGGAGGGTATTGGTCCGGCTGACGCTGGCGTATCGCTTGAGTCTGCTACCAATGGATTGTGGAAGGATCGGTAATGTCATGCTTGGCTTCTTTTTATGGCCAGGTCCCGGAGGTGGTGACAGATCCTTCGACTTGGCATCTTTGTTGTCATCATTGCCTCGTTCCTTTGTAGTCTTCACTTTGTCCTTGCTCTTGTTTACATCTTTGGGCTTGCACTTGGATGCGATCAGGCGAGTCTGCGTCTCAATTGATGGATTGTCAATGATCTCCTCCATCGTCACGCTCACGTCGGATGCATCGACGCCTGGGATGGTAAGGCCAGGCACCACCAGATTCAGTTGCTTCATCATCTGTGATGCTGGGATCAAGCTGCCCCAGAGATCATAGAACGAGGCCAATAATACTTGCTCCTGCGGTACACCCAGCGATATTGGATCAAGAATGCCGGCCCATGTCTCCATGACAGCCATCCGTATCGCCTGTACTTGATCTGGGGTCATCCAGTTGGGAATGACATCCTCGCCCTCCCCGCGTGATGGTATGGTCGCTGACAAAGGGATTTTGCCGTGTTGCAGTTCACGATAGTAATACCCGGGAGGAATGAGAGGTTCGTGTTTATTGGCGCCTGGCAATAGGTATCGGATCGTCTCGCACAACAACCGCAGCGCATCCCCGGCAACTTGCTCCAGCCCCTGGGCCCGGTCCGGAGAGAACGTGATGGAGATCTCAAACCTGCCGCCCGGCCTCGCAATCGACCGTACGTACAAATCCGGCAAATCTTGCGCCTTCGACTCATGCACTGTGAACTTGCAAGCAGCATTCCCTAAGTGGAATGTCTTCGGCTCTGATGGGATGATCGCTCTCTCCTCGACCTGGTGGTGCACAATCGAGCTAAACCGCGTCCAGTACACCCACGGCGTGCAATTCTCGACAATGGTCAAGAAGCCCATGTTCTCGAATGGCATACATGCCTGGCGCTGCGCGTCAATGTAGCTAAGCAACTCGAGCGTTGTCAAGCGTGTATCTGGGAACTGCACGCGCACAGGGATAATGTTGACGGTCGGGCCCATGATGCGCGAGACGGGATAACCTCCGGGGAGCTTCATGTTGCGGCCGTCGATCACCTCTCCAAAAACAACGTCACTGCTCCGAGCCAGCGTTGCGAGAACCATGGCCCAGGCAGCCTTCAAGAGAGTTTCAACGCGACATCCCAAGGCTTGACACGAGTCTAGAGATGGAATGATCTCCTTGACCATCTTGATGTTCGTCACCATTTTGTATGGGCGCAAGTGGTGCACAACCTGCGTGACACTGGCGCCCGCGAGCCACTCACGCCAGTATGCCTCAGCGGCTCCTCCCACGTTTGCGGATTGAACAGCATTAACAAAGTCACAGTACGAATGCTTACGTTGCGGCGGTGGCTGTTGTCCGTCATATAGCCGCTTAAGGTCCTTGACGAGCAGTGCAATTGAGAGATCATCGTATTGGGCCTTTGACAATCGCAGAAGCATTACCGACTGTTTGCCTCCGTCGAGGAACATGAACTTGGTCACTGGTGTCCGAAAGTCGACCGGAACAGACTGATCCTTACGAATGACCTTCTCCTGCAGGGCATTCAGTGAAGTTGTCCAAGAGACATAATGACGTTGGAACTCAATATCAGCCGACTTCAACACTGCCATCCATACCCGGCGATTGTACGTGACGAATGCAGTTCGAAGAATAGGATGGAGCTCGACAAGTGTCCGGCATGCAATCTCGAGCTTCTTGGAGTCAACAGCGCCCGTGAAGCTGAACACCAGATAGTTCACGTTTACCCTCGAGCTAAGCATGCCAGTCTCAATGTACCGTACTTGAGCCGAAGACGCTTCTGCCACATCAGCAATGGCACTGGGCTCAACCCTAAGGCTTGGCGCGATGATGTAGGTGATAAAGTCTTGCTTCGAGTGTGATTGAGCGGCATGAGCTTGAACTTGCGCCGCGTTCGGGTTGGTGACGGCGGGGGGAGAGGCAGATGAAGGTGATGTGGACAGCACGGGCGATGCATGTAATCTTGCCGAATCTGGGGAGCTTGTTATAGTTGTCGTTGTCACCATAGTACGTCGGCTCAACTCTGTCAATGTAACATTGCTCAGCACATCCGCAACTGACACGAGGATCCCTTCCTGGCGACAGGTGAGAACGAGCTCCACTGCCATGATCTCATCGCCGCCAATAGCGAAGAACCGATCCGTCGCCGAGATTGAAGCTGCTTCGAGTCCGAGGACTTGTGCCCAGAGGTTTCTCATGCGTTCCTCACTGGCCGTCAGCGGCAAAGGTTTGAGATACTGGAACCGAGCATCCGTTCTGATCACGCTTGACAGGTTCAAGAGGTCTTCTCTCGACATTCCCGATATCATACGCTGCAGCCGGCGGTGGTTGATCTTTAAAGATGTCGTGACAGGCAGGTGTCGAACCGGAACAAAGATCGCAGGTATCAAGTTACGAGGGAATATATTTTTCAGTTCAGCATATACCTTTTGCTTGATGATAGCGAGCTGTTCGCGGGTTGCCAGGCTCAACGCGCCAAGCGTCTCTTCAGGGCCGATCCCATCACCCAGTTCGACGAACGCAACCAGTTCAGGATCTGTCCTGATCGGCGTCCGGAACAAGATCAACTCGACAGAAACGTCAAGAGCCATTTGTCTCAGACAGCGACGCACATGCTGCTCGACCTCGGTGGTACTCACGTTGAAGTACTTATTGCTACCCTCAGCATCCTCACGGTCCTTCAGAATGAATTCCATCAGACCGCCCTCAATGTACCTGGCAAGATGACGAGGTCGAAAATAGCGGATAGCTGCCATACCCATGGAAGTGCCAACGGGAGACATTGGGCTAAGAGTTGACTCTCGATTCGGATAGGCAACGCCGAGGGTCGGGCCCTTGAGAATCAACTCTCCCACCGCACCGACTGGTACGTTCTTCTTCTGGTCATCCGGGTTGACAAGGATGAAGTCACCGGCAAATGGCCGTCCGATACACTTCAGGTGCTGGGGAACAAGCGCCTCCAGGAATGCAATACCCAGAGGACAACCTTCCAGTGGGCCGTATGCCAAAATAACGCTGACACGTCCGTGCCAGATAAGGTACGTATCCTCGTCCAGATTCCTTGTGCGGAAACATACCACCTTGAGCGATGGGGTTTGAGCAGGGATGATCTTGCGTGACAGGTGAGGAGTCATGTAGGACCAGTTGACTTTCAGGCGGTTCACTGCGGCTCCAAAGTCTTGCAAGCGTTCTGCATTGGACGGTATGCAGACACAGCCGCCATGAACGAGGGTAGTAAAAATCTCGGTGATGCAGATGTCGACATTGAAGGACGAGAGTTGCATGACGCGGCTTTCAGGGCCGATCTTGGCAGCTGGTCCTTGGCCGAGGAGAGCTGTCGACAACGCAGCGTGACTGAACGTGATGCCGCGGGCTTCACTAGATGAAGAGGCACAGAAAAATATGCACGCAGGATCGGAGAACGTGACTGTTGCTGAGAAGGGAGGCAGGTCAGATGGGAGGGCCTTCATGAAACTTTCTGTAAGAACAACAACTTTCTCAAACAGGTTGGTGAGTACGGGAACCGGCCTCTCTGATGAAATGGCGATGTTGGTATTAAGTCGCTCGAAGATGGGTTGGATCATGCCCAACTCCAACGAATCGATCGGAACAAATGTTGCGCCCGTTCTGTTACTGTCAGAAGTTATGTTCAGGGGGGGCTAGTCATAAAAGGACTCACTTCAGAACAGCCAGCATGGCTACTGGGGCCAACCTGCACTTGTCCATCACAACCGGCACGACGGTATGTGTATCGACATAGCATTCGTGCCTTAACCAACGTGCCAATTTCGTTGCCTCTTCCTCCAACTGCTCATAAGTAAATGCCCCATCCCACGAGTAAACTGCCTGCGCCTGAGGTTGCGCACGAGCCTTGTTTTCAATTAGAGTATGCACCATGGTCAGAGTTTGTTGCGAAGCTCTGTGAGATCCCTCCTCCCTCCAGGCGGAGATCTGTTCTCGATCCCTGCTAGTGAAGAGATCAACAAGAGCGATGGAAGTGTTAGGGTATTTTATGATGGCGCGAATTGCTTGGCCAAGTGTATGTGCAAGGTTAACTGCCTGTTCAGGGGACATGATGCGCTGGCCGATGTCAACGACGAGCTTCCCACTAGCGAAGCGTACGTTAACGACAACGTCAAAATCAAGACTCTGTTGAAGCGAGATAAGGCGTGTGCGTTTCGTGAACTTGCTGTTTAGGGTGACGGGCTGTTCAACAATCAGACAGGTATTGAAGAGACGCTCCCCACCCTTCATGCCAATGGCATGTTGCAAGTCGGCTAGGGAGAAGTACTGATGCTGTTGGCGTTCTTCATATTGCAGGTCAATCATCTCGAGAGCCTTGGTCAGCGGGTCATAGGGCTTAAGGTCATAGTTGCAAGGAATAATATGTGCAAAGGAGCCAACAGCATGTTTCATGCCTATAACAGAGTCATCTCGCCCACTTGCTTGGAATCCAAAGATGGTCTGGTTAGAACCAGTGTAGCTGCGAAGGATGATGGCCCAAGCAAGGCGCAAAAGAGAGCCTATCGTGGAGTGATGCAGTTCGACGAAGTTGGAGAGTTCCGAGAAGCCGACGTCAAGGCTCACACAGATGGTCGAAAAAGGACGTTGATCACCTTGGAGTGTGAGATGGGGGAAATGGCAAGGGGATAGCCCCATGAGGTTATCGCGCCAATAGTCGCGGCTAGGCTCTGACCGAGCAGTCCCGAGGAAGTAGATGTATTGTGGGTATGTGAAGAGCTCAGGCTCTTTGATGGGAAGTTCCCCAGTATATGCTCTTTGTAGATCATGAAAGAGCAGGCTGAGGCTGATTGAGTCACAAAGAGCGGCGCTAATATCCAGTTTCACAAACGTCTTGGTCGGGCTTGTGCAGACAGCGAGTCGATGAAGCGGTTTATACTCGGTAACCTTCAAGGGAGCTTGTCCATTGAGCATCGCGATTGGGTCTTCGGTTGGTCCGGCCTCAAACCACATCATATCAGGATGTGTTTTACGAAGAATAACCATATCCCATAACGCCCTCTCGCAGACACTCTCCGTAAAAACAGTCCGCAAAGCAGCATGTCGCGCAACAACCTGCTTCCATGCCTCACATATTCTTCTATCATCGATCGGCTTACCCGTTGGGTCTGAAAACTCATAGATGGCGTGCAAGTAGCATGAGTCAGGACGGAGCAACTGGCAGATCAAGATGCTTTGCTGGACTGCAGTGATCGGGTAGATAGCTTCAATCTCGCGGACGCTGGGGAGCCTCAGAACCGCAAGACGCTCGGCATGAAACTGTGCCAAACCTTCGTATGTGACATTCAGGTCGGGAACATCAGTAAGGGTCAACTCCGGAGGGTGAAAGCGGAGTCTGTCGATGGCCTCGTAGAGCACAGACTGGTAATTCTCAATCCACCTCTGGACACGCATATCTGGGGAGTTCGTGTCCCACAAAAACCGAATAAAAGCCTTTCCCTGATCAACCACACAGCTGATTTCGAACAAGGCAATCCGACCGACCATGTCACCGGTGTCTGCAGTAGGAGAGGTCAAACTTCTGCGACCAGGAATTGAGACCTTTTCAAAAACCCCGTTCTCCGGCTCTAGTTGCTGAGAACCTGTGTAACGAAAAATGATCTCAAACGGCTGATCGTATTTTCTGATCTCATCCTTGTCGTAATGATAAAAGCGTGATGCGAAATACCGTGATCCATGCTCCGGGATTGACCGTCGTTTGTCCTTCAGTCTGCGTAGTACGTCGATGAAATCGGCCGACGACTCGATCGCCAAACTGATAGGGCACAGCAGGGTGAACCAACCGACAGTCCCAGAGACGTCGATATCTGGGTTCCAAGCCCCCCTGTCTGGTTCTTCATTCCACACGACAGGAACTCTTCGATCATGGAAGGTCTTTGCAAAGGATAACATGAGTGCTGCAAGATATATATCGACAGACTCGGTCTGGAAAACTTGGTTGCAAACTGTCTCCAGGATGTGGGTGTGCTCATAGCTCAGCTCAAACGTTGTATCCCTGACATGTCCATAGGTGATGCGAATATCTTGCACTCCCCAGTAAGCGTAGTCCCCCTTGAACATGTAATCTCCTGGAAACTTTGTGCTAAGGTTGAGAAGGCTCTCGAGCGTTGGAGTAACCGCGCTCGCTTTCCGCATTTCTATCCACTTTTGGAATCCAGTGGACTGTTCTGAGATCACCCTCCCGTTTTGTAGCAACTCATCGAAGTCGCGAATGATAACGCGCCAGGACCAAAGGTCAACAACCAGGTGGTGTGCGATAAGATATATCAATTGATCGCCATCATCGGTCATGATGTAATTGGCCGCAAAGACTGGTCCCATCTCAATATCAATTGCTAGTTGTGTCTGTTCGATGATTTCCTCCAGATCCTCTGACGTTCGGATGCCGCTATGGAACAGCAACTGGTACGAACCAGTAACCTCTGGAAGAATCCGTTGCGCCCATCCCTGGCGACCACATCCGAATCGTGCCCTCAGCATTGGATGATGGCTTACGAGGGTTCTGATAGCGGACGAAATGGCCTCATATGTGACTGGTTGTTTGACCCGGAGCAGAAGACTCTGGTTGAAGCGATAGGTACCGTCACGAGCAGCTCGAAGAAGCCGATCCCCACCCCAATTTGTCTCAAAGTACAGATGCTGCATGGGCGACAGCCCGAAACAATCCAAGTTGGGCTCGTTCCACTCGTGCTCGAGATTGCTTCGCGCGGCAGCCATTGCGGCCAGTTCTGAGAGCGTCATGGAGCTGAGGACTTCGGGGAGAGTCAGGTGTAGAGGTTCGAGTCTGCATAAGCTAACGAAATCTTGAGCCGATTGTTCGTTCCCTCCGAGCTGGCAGAAACTGAAGTTGACACCAATCCGGCTGCTTGGAATGCTCAACACTTTGCTAGCCAGCCTATGGATTAGATGCTCCATATCTGTCTGCGGGGGTTGGAACACGTCCTGTTGCTCCAGGCTCCGCGCCCGATGATAGACGTCTTCGTTGATGTTCTGTACCCACGTCCTCAGAAGCCGCATATTAATCTTGCCGTCATCAGTGAGCGGCATAGACTCTAACACGATCCATGCGTCAGGTATCGCATCTTGGGGTAGCCGACTGGCCGCTACTTCTTTGAGGCGCAATATTAGGTTGCTGGAAAGAATAGCATGAGAGTGAGGGACGAGATGAATTGTTGACACACCGTCCTGAGGGGTCGGCTCCACGCTTAGAAGGGTTAATAAGGCCACCAACTTCCCTTCCAGCAGTCCGGCCTTTGGTCGGACTGTGGCTATCCTGCCGACCTCGGGTTGCGGCCCGAGGGCAAGCTCTATTTCAGTCCTTTCAACACTGGTATCTGACATTCCGCCTGGGCTGCGAATAGACGTAACCTGAGCTCCCTCCTTGGGAATGTTTGGCACAGGCCTGGTTGGCTGAATGACAGGTCTGACAGCGTCGGTTTGGACAAGGGGCGTAATGCATGTCTGAAGCTCTGAGAGACTCGAACAGCGCAGGATGTCTTTCACTGCCACGTCCAGGCCAGCATCCAGACAGGCCTTATGAAGCTCAATCGCACTTTGTTCGTTTCCTCCCAAGTCACAGAATGACACATCCACTCGAACGTCGTCAGTGCTGATGCCCAATACTTTGGCTACTGACACCAACAAGCGCGCCTCGGTTGTCTCGTCTTCCAGGAACAACCACGATGTCTCGGTATCAATGCGATGTCGTTGTGTTCTGGGCCTTGGGACAGCGGCCATGACGCCTGGCAGTTTGTTGTCCCAGAAGGTCCCAGGAGGGGTATAAGGGGAGAAAAGAAGAAACGAATGACAATAAAAAAGATGCAAACACGGCTTTCGAGATTTCAAACAAAGAAATGATTCGAAGCTGAAGCCGTTATGGGCTGGGCCACATGGCACAGCAAGCGGTTGGCACCAGGTTCACAGTCTGGCGGTACGAATCCATGAAATTGCTTCCATAGCTTGGGGTTCTTGAGCGCCGGGCGCGGGGCTATAGGTCGGACAAGGCAGAAACAGTTAGCAGGGGCGTCTGCAGGCAACAAAGCGTGCCGGCGTGCGCTCAGGTTGGACAACACGTCAGTCAGACAGACGGGAAGACGTCGAGAGCCAGTGCGTACCCCAGGCTCTGCAAGAATCGTCGCTGGGTTGCCCGCAATGCTGCGAGTTGGCGGACGCCGCAGCAAGCGGCAGGCAGGTAGACAGGTCTTCTAGCTTCGGTGCCGCGCCGCGCACAGCACCCTCCGCAGCAGCTTGCTTGGTTGCTTGGCATCAAGACGGGCACCCCCAGCACAGCGCAACGAGCGCACTCCCTGCCTGGTGCCCGCGGCAGCGAGCCAATCAGCGCGGC
>Ga0065720_1003146_pt1 | contig 47154 bp, 35 predicted proteins | sample Thericmetagenome_FD_59107 | JGI IMG/M metagenome (GOLD analysis project Ga0065720, IMG submission 59107) | Thermophilic microbial communities from the Joint Bioenergy Institute, California, USA of rice/straw/compost enrichment - eDNA_2 v2... | ecosystem: Engineered > Solid waste > Grass >... | reverse complement strand
TTTGCATAACGTTTAAAGGATTTCGCGACATAGGCGCTCGCTTCCTTTGACACATCGTCTATCGTATCTACTTTTCCAGCCTTCAGCCATTCCAATAATTCCTGACGAGAGAAGTATAACCGATTTCCTCTTTTGATATGCGGTATCTTTTTAGTGGAGCATAACGTGTAAACCCGCGACTCGGATAATCCAAGTATTTCCCTGGCTGCTTCCTTTATTCCAATCAGATATTCAGGCTCTGGGGGCGATTTTTGACCAATTGATTCCGACTACATATGTAAACGCCTGTATGCTTGACAGTCAATATGCGTTGGTGAATGAGTCGGTGGTCATTGATTCAAATGGAGTAGCGCGTGTCCCGTAGCGAATCTTGTCTACAGATGTTAGTTGTGGAAAACTATTTTTTTTAGTATGCCATCAAGGATTGATGGAAAGCTTATCTTTGACAATATTTGTCAAAATAAACTTATTCAAAAATGGACTCATTGGGTGAAAGGATAAGGAAACTAAGGGAAGGAAAAGAGTTGCCGCTGCGAACGGTTGCAACTTACCTCGGTATTGACCAAGCCATTTTGAGTAAGATAGAAAGGGGGCAGCGGCGTGCAACACGTGAACACGTGGTGAAACTGGCAATGTTTTTTAGTTTAAAAGAAAGTGATTTGCTTGTGACTTGGCTGTCCGATAAGTTAGCTTACGAGGTGCGAGATGAAGATCTCGCATTAGAGGCTATGAAAGTGGCGGAGGAGAAAGTAAAATACCAGACCAGAAAAAATAATGGATAAGCTCAATGAAATAGTAGAAGAACAGCAAGTGGAAACACTTGAAACGGAAGTGAAGAAATTTGCTGATGGGCTGCCTTACTGGGCAAAATTCCTTGCAGAGAAAATTTTATTAGGCAACGCGATTTCTGATAGCGATATTGACGCTTCATATTCTTACCTACTTGAACAACTAAAACTCAAAGAAGAAACAAAGAAACCTGAAATTGCCATTAATTATAATGTTGCAAATGCTAGGAACTACAAGTTTGATTTGCTTTTTACAAGGCTTGCAAACGTTGAAGGCGTAAACGCCTTAACCGAAAACCAAACGATTGAGTTTAGCCCTAACCTTACAATTATCTATGGCGCAAACGGTTCGGGGAAGTCGGGCTATGTAAGACTTTTGAAAAAAGTGTTTTACTCAAAAGCAGAGGAAGAAATCTTACCGAATGTTCACATTGACAACGGACACAAATCCGTTAATGCAAAGTTTATTTTCAAATCAAGTAACGCTGAAATTCCATTAGAATTTTCCGATAAGGATAATGCAGCATTTGAGCAGTTTGCTGTTTTTGACGGGAAAGGTTTGTTTAAACAGCTTGCTGAAAGAAATGAATTTGAATTTAGACCTGCAGGTCTAAGTTTTTTTGCTGATTATACAAATGCAATCATTCGTGTAGAGCAAAAATTAAATGCTGACATTCAAACTAAACAATCGGGAAACACAGCAAATGACTTAGCCGATTTGTTTGACGGAAATTCAGAAATTAAAACGCTTGTTCAAACGATAAGTGCTAAAACTAGCCTCGACGATTTAAGAAAATATACGCCTTTTTCTGATGAAGATGAAGCCCAAAAAGAAGTAATACAAAAACAATATGATGACCTGCTTTTGGCTTCAAAAGGAAAAGAGAAAGAAATAAAGAATCTTGAAAACATCAAAGATTTATTGGTTCAAAATAGACAAGCGATTGAAAAACTAAATCAGTATTTTACAACTGATGTAATTGCAAAAGTAAAAACTGCAATTGGTGATTGTGTTTCAAAAGAAATCACAGCAAAAGTTGAAGGTATTGAGAATTTTAAAACCGATAAAATACAAGGCATAGGAACAGAGGAATGGAAAAATTTTATCGTTTCAGCCGAAACGTTTGCTAAAACGCAAAAAACAGAAAACGCTATCTATCCTGAAAAAAACGACAACTGTTTACTTTGCCAACAGCCACTTTCCAATGATGCAAGGAAACTAATATCAAATTATTGGACTTTCATAAAGAGTGTTGCAGAACAAAACGCAAAACAAGCACAAGAAAAAGTTGATAAGGCAAAAAATAGTTATGAGAATTTAAACTTTAACGTGTTTCCACATGACGGTACGCTCACCAGTTGGCTAACTGAAAAATATCCGACCGAGTTAGAAGCATTAAAACAAAAACTTAAGGAGCAGAAAACGCTGGCTGAAAACATCGTTTCAGATATTCAAAACAAAACTGCAAACGAGAGAGCAGAGATAAAAGTTAGCATTGAGCCACACACAACAATAGAAACAGCTCTTGATGCTTCTATAAAATTGCTAAAAGAAGATGAGCAAAGCAAAGCATTGGAAAACTTGCTGAAAGAAAAAACACTTTTGGAACACAAAGAAAAATTCAACACGCATTTTTCAAAGTTTGAAACCTTAATCAAAAATCAAGTTTGGATTAAAGAAGCCGGTAAAGCAAATTTTCGAAAGGTTAAAACGGATACAACTAATGCTGAAAAATCTTTGTCAGACAAATATTTCAATCAAAACTACATTAACAGTTTTAATGACGAGTGCCGAAAATTAAATGGAAATTTTGGAATTGAGATCAATCATACTGGTTCCGCAGGTAAATCATACAGACAACTCAAACTAAAAGGAAAAAATCCTAATGCTGTGTTGAGTGAAGGTGAACAAAAAGTAATTGCTATCGCTGACTTTCTTGCAGAAATGCAGTTATCCGAAGTAAACAGAGGAATTATTTTTGATGACCCTGTTACTTCGTTAGATGAAAAACGAAAAAGTGAAATTGCAGAGCGTCTTGTGAGAGAGGCGTTGCAAAAACAAGTAGTTATTTTTACCCACGATTTGGTTTTTGTTTCATCATTGATTGGTCATTGTAAAGAGATACACATAGCACATGACTGTCATTGGATTGAAAATATTAGCGGAAATCAACCGGGAACAATTTGGTTAAGAAATACGCCATCGTTTGAAAAAGAATACAAGACATCGGCAAAGGCACAAGGACACTATGATGAAGCAAAAAAAGCACCACCGGAACAAAGAGAGGATAAAATTAAAAATGGTTTTGCCGCACTAAGGACAAGCTACGAAACACAAGTTGTTTTCGGGCTTTTCAAAGGTGTTGTTCAGCGTTTCGAGGAAAGAGTTAGTGTTGATAGCCTGAAAAGTGTTTTTTTTACGACAGAATTAAGAGATGAATTGTTGGACAGCTTTCACCAATGCTGTCGCTATATGGAAGGACACTCACATAGTGATAAGTATGCGTATAGAAAACCTGAATTACAAAATCTAAACGAGGAAATTCAGCGCTTTAATGCAATTAAAAAGAAAATTTCCGATTTAAAAGAAAGAAAAAGCTAACGAAAAATTAAGATGAGTCGATCTTATGAGTATGGAGAAGAATAATAATCAGCCTTTAGCAGAAATTTTTGGTTTTCCAATTGACAATCAATCGGAAAGGGCAATTCGTTATCGTGAAAACAAACTATGCCCATTCAATAATATTGTTTCAAACTGTACGAAAAACAGTGTTGAATTTCCGTTGGGTGTTTGTAGTCTTAACCACAAAAACAAACCAGTAATTATTTGCCCGATTCGTTTTAGGGAGGATTGGAAAATCATCAGCGATGCGGCCACATTTATATTTGATGATAAGACAACGTGGACTCACATTGGCGAAGTAAGATTAAAAGATAGATATGGCAAGTCAGCAGGCAATATAGATTATGTTTTGGTTGCTTATGATGACAAAGGTAGGGTGCTCGACTTTGGTTCTCTTGAAGTTCAAGCAGTTTATATTTCGGGCAACCTTACAGGACCTTTTTCTGCTTACTTAGAAGAACCAACAGCAGGTTTTAGTTGGACACAAGCATTTAAGTATCCAAAGCCTGACTACCTTTCTTCGTCTCGTAAGCGGCTTGTTCCACAGATAATTGCAAAAGGTTCAATCTTAAAACAATGGAATAAAAAACAGGCTGTTGCCTTACAAACGTCATTTTACAATACGTTACCTACTTTACCTGAAGTTGACAAAGATGAAGCCGACTTTGCGTTTTTCCTTTATGATTTGGTTTCCATAGACAATGAAAAGCGGTTGGAACTTAAGCTTTCTAAAGTAATTTATACAAAATTCACTATAGCATTAGAACAAATCGCAAAGTTTGAAGCTGGCCCAATTGCTGAGTTTACGCACGTATTGCAAAAGAAACTTAACGCTAAGCGTGCAGGTGCTTCCGATATTGATGATCTTGAAACTATAGTTGTAGAATGAAAAATCAGATGACGATGTTTGACTTAGGCGAAAAGAGCGTTGGGACGGCAATTATAAACGTTGCATCCGTTCCGCAACGTAGTCCATTTCGTTATCCAGGAGGGAAAACTTGGCTCGTACCTACCGTAAGACAATGGTTGAAGCAAGAGAATATACCTGTTTTGGAGTTAATCGAGCCGTTTGCGGGGGGGGGGATTATAAGTCTCACCGCTGCGTTTGAGCGATTGGCTAAGCATATTACAATGGTAGAGATTGACGAAGAGATTGCGGCTGTTTGGGAAGTCATTCTTAACGGAAACAACAAATGGCTTGCAGACAAGATATTATCGTATAATCTAACAATTGACAATGTAACGGCAGAATTGAATAAACCAAATAAAGAGCTTAGTGATATTGCTTTTTGCACAATTCTAAAGAATAGAATCTTTCATGGAGGTATTCTCGCTAAAGGTTCGGGTATGGTGAAGAATGGAGAAAACGGGAAAGGTATTGCATCGCGCTGGTATCCCAAAACACTGCACGACCGAATTGTTGCTATTGGTTATGTAAAAGATAGGATTAGCTTTTTAAAAGGTGATGCGTTTAGAATATTAGAACAGAATCTTGAGAACGACAAAGCGTACTTCTTTATTGACCCGCCATACACAGTGGCAGGAAAGCGACTTTATACACATTTTGACATAGATCACGAACAACTTTTTGCGCTTACCGCTCAGCTTAAAGGGAAGTTTATGTTAACCTATGACGATACACCTGAAATACGGCAGCTTGCAGATAAATATAAGTTGCGTTATAAGACGATTCCAATGAAGACAACACATCATCTACAGAAAAATGAAATAATAATTTCTGATAACTTCTCATGGTGGGTAGAGAGTAACAGTAAGTGACAAAGTATGCGCAATGATAGTTTTACGGAATTTGAAGAAATGAGCAGGAAATAGTTGAGAGTAATTTGTATTTATTTATGCTTATTTGCCTGGAAACCAACTAATAATACTTTCTGTATTGGGAAGTGACATGTCTACCGCACTTAACTACATTTTAAGTGTCACACTTGCTCCCTTTTATTCTCTTTCTTATAGCTCCATTGTACTACCTTTTATGAAATTACAGAGGTGCAATTCGGGAGTTGGTGTAACAGGTCCGGCACACCGGACGGAGGAATAACCGGTAAAATTACCAGATAGATAAAACGGCAAATATCTGCAGCAACACTCAGCCAAAAAATGTGGGATGTTCTGAGCTGAATAAGGAAAGCCTGGCTGTTGAGCCGGGATTTTTATTCATTATCAATAGCTTCTGTAATAATTCGTCAATTTTGTCCTTCCGGATTTTGTTACAATTTATAAAATTTTTCAAAAATTGCGTAGTTTTGTAACATCTCAATAAAATTATTAATCGCAACTTTTAAAAAACGTTTATGCCGAGTACTGGTTTAATAATGAAGTCTCTCAGGGAAAAATTTGGGTACGTGCAGGAGAATGTTGCGGAGTTTCTGGGAATTTCAAGAGAACTGGTAAGTATGTATGAGACAGGAGAAAGGGAAATACCAATCGAAGTCATCGAGAAACTAAGTGATCTTTTCTGCGTTGACCCGGAAGCCTTTTTCGCTGAGACACCGGCAGAAGCAGTTGCCCAGGTGGCTTTCGCTTTCCGGAAAGATGAAATTGATGCAAGGGATCTACAAGAAATTGCCGCTTTTGGCAAGATTGTAAAAAACTATCTTAAGATAAAAAAACTGAATGGTCAGATTTAATGATAAGATACTGGAGGTAAGAGCTAATAAGTTCAGAGACCGATTGGGTATTAGTAATGCTGACCCGATTGATTTGTACAAGGTTTTGAATGAACTAAATGTGCTTACCAATTTCCGTCCCATGGGACCCGAGTTTTCGGGCATGGCGCTTAAGGCGGGAGAAAACCGGTTTATCCTGGTGAATAGTGGGCAGACAAGGGCAAGGCAGCATTTCACTATCGGGCACGAATTATATCATTTGTTTGTGCAACCGGAGTTCAGTTTCAAGCTCTGTAAGGCAGGCAGGTTTGATAAAAAAGACAGGGAGGAATATAATGCTGATGTTTTCAGTAGTTTTTTACTGATGCCGGAAGCCGGTGTCCTGAGCTGTATTCCCGAAGAAGAGCTTGCACGTGGCGGGCAGATCAGTCTGCCCACTATTGTGAAGCTGGAACAGCATTTCGGCGTATCCCGCCGGGCGCTTCTGGTCAGATTGGATAAACTTGGCCTGATAGACTATGATTATTATAGTGCCAATTATCTGACCGGGATAAAAAGAAGTGCCAACGAATTGGGCTATAGCACCAGGTTGTATGAAAGTGGCAGCGATTATAAAGTGATAGGCGACTATGGCACCATTTGCAAAAAGCTCTTTGAAGAAGAAAAAATATCAGAAAGCCATTATTTTAATCTGATGCTCGACATCGGGGTAAATATTGACGAAAAATTTGAGGAGAATGAAGACGAATGGTGCACCTAAGATATTACTTGACTGTGATGTTGTCATTCACTTTCTGAAAGGCGGCAAAATACTGGAATTACCAACTATTTTTCCGGGGCGTTTCGTCATGTTAGATAAAGTACAAAATGAATTGCATAAGCGAAACAGTAATGTGCTTGCTATTGGCGCCTTTTTGGCTGCGGGCAATATACCGGTAATACCGATGCCAACAGATACGGATATTGTCAGGGAATACCTGACGCTGAAGAAGACGATGGACGATGGAGAAGCGGCTTGCCTGGCTGTGGCGCGTTTTAGAAAAGAATTCGTGGCCAGCAGTAATATCAGGCAGATTGCCGATTATTGCGAAACAAACGGGATAGTATATTACACTACAATGGACCTTTTGCAGGAAGCTACAGTAAAAGGAATTATGACGGACACTGAGTGCAATCTCTTCATTGTAGAAGTGAAAAGTAAAGGTAGCCGGCTCCCCTGTAATACGATTGCCGAATACAGGAAAAGAAAAGGAATCGCTGTGTTAAAGAAAAGTTGAGACGATTGGTGATGGAGGCGTTCAGTGGTGCAAAAGTTCCAGAAACTGAAAAATAACTTAGTCAACTTACCGAGGAAATTTCTTTTTCCTGACCATTCATCGCACCCAAGAAAGATGTACATGCATTGCTTTCCAAAAAAACTAATTCTTACAGGCGCTTTTGCCTTCTTAATGATATTCTCGCCAGCCCAATACGTTCAATACGTCAACCCCCTCATCGGCACCGCACATTGCCGCTGGTTTCATTTTACACCCGGCGCCATGCCTTTTGGTATGGCCAAACCTGCTCCTTCCACCAATGGCAGCTACGGCAATGCCGGCGGATGGGAAGCCACCGGTTATGATTACCGCCACAACTCCATTGAAGGCTTCGCCAACTTTCACGAGTTCCAGGTAGGGGGCGTCGTAGTAGCGCCTATCACCGGACCGTTGCAAACCATTCCCGGCAGACTGGAAAACCCTGATGAAGGTTACCGTTCGCGGTTCGACAGAAAAGATGAGATTGCCACCGCAGGTTATTACTCCGTATTGCTGAAAGATTACAATATCAGGGCAGAACTTACAGCTACCCCGCGCGTGTCTTTTCACCGCTATACTTTCCCGGCAGGACAACAGGCGCATATCATATTCGATATCGGCAACAGGCAGGGCGAAAGCGGGCCGGTGAAAGATGCAAAGGTGTATATACTGCCCGATGGTCGCATTGAAGGATTTGTAACAACGCTTCCGCTATACGTACAAAAGTATCAACCGGGCGCCGAGGTGAGTATGTATTTTTCTGCGGTGATGGACGCCAAAGCTGATGCGCATGGCGTGTTCAAAAAAGAACACATTCAACAAGGCGATTCGATAACTGGCATTGGCGCCGGCTTGTACCTGACGTTTAACGATCAACAACCGCGATCAGTCACCATCAAAATTGGCCTTTCCTATACTTCCATTGAAAATGCGCGCAAGAATCTCGAAGCAGAGGCAAGCCATTTCACATTCGATAAGGCAAAACAAATAGCCCATCAAACATGGGAAAAGATGCTGGGACGTATCCAGGTAGAAACAAAGAACAAAAACGATAAGATAAAATTTTATACCGGTTTATACCACGCATTACTTGGCCGCGGACTGGCCAGTGATATCAGTGGCGACTACCCGAAACACGATGGCACCATTGGCCATATTCCTTTGCGTGCGGATGGCACTCCTGTACACAATCATTACAATACCGACGCCGTGTGGGGCGCCTTCTGGAACCTGACCCAGCTCTGGGCGCTCGCTTATCCCGAATATTTCTCAGACTTTGTAAAAAGCCAGTTGCTCATTTACAAAGATGCGGGCTGGCTGGCTGATGGTATTGCCAACAGTCGCTTTGTTTCCGGCGTGGGCACCAACTTCGTAAGCCTGGTGATTGCATCGGCGTATATGGTGGGCATCAGGGATTTTGATATTGAAACGGCGTATGCGGCCGCGTTGAAGAATGAACTGGATGGCGTCAATCGTCCCCATGGTGCGGGTAAGACGGATACCGATCGCTTTTTGCAATATGGTTTTGTAAACCATATCGACAAAGACGAAAGGCCGGGTGAGCAATGGCAATACTCCGCATCTCACACACTGGAATATGCGTTCAGCGCCTATGCCGTGGCGCAATGGGCAAAAAAGCTGGGCAGGAAACAAGATGAAGAGAAATTGATGCAACTGTCCAATGCATGGAAAAAAATCTTCGACCCCGAACTGAAACTCATAAGACCCAAACTGGCAGATGGCCGGTTTATCGACAACTTCAATCCCACGCAAGCCTGGCGCGGTTTCCAGGAAGGCAATGCGGTGCAGTATACGTTTTATGTGCCGCACGACCCGGAAGCGCTGGTGGAGGCCATCGGCAAAGACAGTTTCAACACCCGCCTCGATCGGATCTTCAGCAGCTCACAAAAAAATGCATTTGGCGGCGGCACCACCATCGATGCGTTTGCGGGACTTGAATTCGCGTACAACCACGGCAACCAACCTTGTTTGCATATTCCCTGGCTGTTTAATTTTTCTGGAAAGCCATCACTGACGCAAAAATGGGTGCGTACCATCTGCAACGAATTCTATGGTACCGAAGGCATTCACGGATATGGCTATGGCCAGGATGAAGACCAGGGACAGTTGGGCGCCTGGTATGTTATTTCCAGCATCGGGTTGTTTGATGTAAAAGGATTGACCGAACAGGAGCCCCAGTTTGGATTGGGCAGTCCGCTCTTCGATAAAGTAACTATTGAACTCAGCCCGCAGTACTGGAAAGGCAAACGGTTTGTTATTGAAACGAAGCAAAACAGCGATGAGAATATATATGTAGAGGAAATCAAACTGAATGGAAAGAAACTGAGCACGCCATTTGTATCTTTTGCGGATGTGGTGAAGGGAGGGAAGCTGGTATTGCAAATGGGGGCGAAGCCAACGGACAGTTACAAGTAAACAGACAATGATAACCGTTATACCTGCGTGGTGAAACCTGGAGATTTTGGTTTCGCTTCGGTGATACTGGCCAATCCTTTCAGGAAAAAGCCAACGATGTCAGGACTGCTGTCCAGCAGCGGTTCTTCCACAGGCTCGTAGTCCAAAAGGCTGCTGATGTGCCGCCTGGCAGGAGCGAGCTATTTTCCGGTGGCCAATAATTCGGCGCGGAGTTGCTTATTCCAGTTGCTTTTTCACCAAATCCTTTTTTTGTCTTGACACCGGAATATGGGTGCCATCTTCCAACACTAAATAACCACCATCCTGTTTCACCCAGCTTTTGATATATCGTTTATTCACCAAGTGGCTTTGATGGCAGCGGATGAAACCGTAACCCTGCAATAATTGTTCGTACTCAAAAATGGGTTTAGAGGTAAGCACAGATTCGCCATTTAGGGTATAGAAAGTGGTATAATTATTTGATGATGCGCACCGGGTAATTTCTATTATTTTGATAAATCGTGTTTCTTTTGATGAAGGCAATGCGATGCGGTGATCGTCTTTGTGTTGCTGGTTTTGCAAATAATCCAGTACGCGTGCAAAACGGGGTTGTTTACGTGTATGAGGTTTCAGGGTATTCATGACAGTTTAAAAGTAAGTAGTGTTAGGTGTATGCGTAATGGCGGGTGTGAAAATGGTGGGGGATTGTGTGAATTTGGAGGTTTTGAGGGAGGCTTATAAACTGTGTTCAAGTTTCATTAGGTATGTATTTGAGGAGCAGTTTGGGAATATTGACTAACCCCTTGCTGAGAGCAACAAGGGGTTATATTATTTTCATACCTCGTGAGGAGCGGTCATACATCACAATGGGCACTGCTCAGTTTCCTTTTCCGTACTGCCCAGGAAAACTTCATCAGGGTTTACCCGGTAATATGCGCACAAGCGGAACAGCACATCCAATGTAAAATTATACCGACAGCTTTCTACTTTACGCAACATGCGCGGAGAAATATCTACTTCCTTTGCTACTGTGTCTGGTTCCAGTTTGCGGCTCGTGCGCAACTTCCACAAACGGGTAGCGATTTCACGAAGCGCTATGGTGGCCTTCAATTCATCAACAGGAGCTAAGACAGTCTTCTTCGATTTTGTGCCAGTAATGTTCATAGAAACAAGTTTTATAGATTACACAACAGGATTTGGCAAGGGCAGGATTAAAACGGCGGGTGCATCAAGATGCATCCCGGCTTTGCCATTTTTTCAACAACCGGCGGTGATTGAGCAAATGCGCTGCTTCTACTAATTTCTCGAGATGTTCAAACAAGTGTGTGATCTCTTTGCGCTCACTTCGTTGCAAATCCCGGGGAAAGATGCCGGTTACGGTACACTTATACCATTGCCATAGCATGTGCCGGATTTCGGGTAAGTGACCGAAGGAGAAGAAGTCTTCAATGACGAGCATTGGGTTTTCAACTTCTTCATCGGAAAGGCGGATGACGGGGTAACTCTGGGGGATTACAGTTGATGTAAGTGGAGTTTCAGGTGTCATGATAGTTGATTTTGAGGTGAGGAAAGAGGTGTGAAGGAGAGGTAAGGATAACCGCGGAAGATTTTCTTTTGCTGGGGGAGAGGAAAGAAAAAGCGTGGGTTAGTCCTTACCGCTCCTGAGGGCTGCGACACCCTGATCACGAATAAAGACGCCCACGCAATAGCATGAGCGCTTCGCTTCATTGCCCGTGATTTTGAAAGGTCGCAGTTTCAGGAGCGAGCATAAAGCAAATGCACTTAAATAATTTAAGGCACGCAATTTAAGTTTTTGAGTTAAGATGAATTATAGTTCATGGCCATTAGATTGTGTAAGTTTTTATATTAAATATGATAGAAAATCCAACGAAAATTACATGTCTTCCGTCAATTAACCAAATATTGATGTAGGTATTTCCATATTTTTTTACTTTTAATAGATCAAAATTGATAGAAAATCCTACAAATCAATGACCAAGCTTGGAGAATATCTGGCTCAGAAATCAGTAAATAAATCTGAGGTAGCTCGTAAGACGGGTATATCAAGGGCAAGAATAAACGAACTGACGTTGAGTGACAGGAGTCATTTACGGGCAAAGGAATTGTATTTGATTGCGTTGGCGATTGATGTGAATCCGTGTGAGTTGTTGGAGGTTTTGTGTGGGGGGATGAAGTTGAAGAAGCAGAAGTAAAAGGCAGGTATACTATCAAAAAAATTACATTGGCCTGAAGCATAGTTCAGCACTAATTTAAGTCACCTTGACTCATTCCATCGTTCGTACATACTCTTGGTTGCCCAATGCAGTAACCATTGCCCGGCTAACAGCTGGAGTTATATTGTTTATTCTCCTGTTATGCCACAGGCAAATTACTGTTACCCACCTCTTCTCCTTCGCCCTCATCGCCCTCACCGACTTCCTCGACGGCTACCTCGCCCGAAAATTCAACGCACGCACCCCATTAGGACAACTCCTCGACCCCCTCGCCGATAAAATAGTCCTGCTCGCCGCTTTCGGCTACTTCTGCTACACCAACAGCGTAAGCACCTGGTTCACCATATTGTATTTCACAAGAGAAATAATACAAACAACCATCAGAATACACGCCTATACCACCAACAAACAATCCCAAACACCAACCTTCTTCATCAGCAAACTGAAAACTGCCTTGTCCTACCTCTACTGCCTACTCCTCTTCGCCGAAGCCATCAACGGCTGGATACCCGAAACCTGCCGCTCACCCATGGCGCATATGATCTTTGAAGTGATTATCACCATCCTTTCCTTCACCGGCATACTAAAACCCTACCTCAAAAAATGAAACTCGCCCGCTGGGAAAAAATAACAGGCTCTTTTTTCTACGTTGGTTACATCACCAAAGGCCCTGGAACCGTTACCAGTCTGCTGGTGTTTATACCGGCGTGGTTCGCAGAACGTTCAGTATTAATTACCGCGCTGCTCATACTACTGCCCGTCACTTTTTACCTCGCTTACCGCTTTGAAAAATGTGTAGGACAAGATCCGTCCGCATTTACACTCGATGAAGTAATCGGCAGTCTGCTGGTAATAGCGTGCATACCACATACACTAACCCATTTTGCCGCGTTTTTTATAATCTGGCGCTTGTTGGATATTTTTAAACCGCTTTTCAAAAAAGCAGAACAAATACCACTGGGCATCGGCATCGTGCTGGACGACCTCATAGCAGCTGCATGCACCGTGGGTATCAGTTACCTGTACACCTGGTTGCGTTAATATAGCTTATGTTGCAAAAGAAAACATTGCTACCGTGGTTATGGGCTGCCGTGTTGCTGATGGTAGTACCTAACATCATATTCTGGGCTATTGCGCCCAGGGTGTTTATCATACGCGGCACCTTCGTGTGGGAATATTTCTTTCTGGCCGCTTTGGTCCCTTTCGTTTCCCGCAAATTTTTTATCACGCTGTGGATATTGTTTACCCTGTACGATATGACCGTCTGCACCACCGCCTTTTACTTCATGGACTTTGCCGCAATAGCACATGCATTAAGGTCCATACCGGAAGTGCCCTTTACAAAATGGCTGTTGTGGGCCGGTCTTGTTGCATTGCTGATTACTATTACCTATGCACTGCTGCAGCTCATGATGCGGCATAACAAACGCGTACGCTTTCTGCATCCGCGTTTTGCGTTGCCCATGGCCCTGCTGTTTTTTGTTGTTGATCTGCTCACCGGTCAGGGATTAATAAAACATCCTTCATTCGCGCTAATACCGCTGAAACAAAATATCATCAGTGTGCCTTCCGCATTTCTCGCCAAAACCATTTGGAACCTGGCCACACATACCAAACCGGAAATGCAATCTGAAGGGTATATCGGTTCTGTGGCGCAGGAAAAGTTTGAAAGTCTTCCTGATGGTGCGGCAACAAAAAAACAGTTGTTTGTGCTGGTGGAAGCATGGGGATTGTTTGTTGATCCCGAACTGCATCGAGCGGTATTACAACCCCTCTACGACATGGCGCAACAAAAAGGTTATCGCGTACAGGAAGGTACTACACCTTTCAAGTACCTCACCCATGCAGCAGAAATGCGCGAGATTACCGGTTACATTGTGAACCATTATGATGCTAATGAAGATTTCGCCAGAAAGTATTCGTTGTTTTACAGAAAGCAACAGGAAGGCTATCGCGTCACAGGAGTGCACGGTTACCATTATTCGTTTTATAATCGGATACACATATGGCCGGCATTGGGCGTGCAGGAAATGTATTTTGCCAACAAATTAAAAGAACAAGGGTTACCCGAGTGCGGGGATCAATTCTTCCGGGGCATTTGCGATACAGCCATCGCTACCTGGGTGCTGAATTACATACAACAAAATCCTCAACGAAAAGATTTTATCTACTGGCTAACACTCAACACACATCTGCCTTTAACCAATATTCACGATGATCAGTACCGGTCCTTTGCAGTCCCCTGGCAAAACAAAAATATCCCGGAAGATGTGCTGCAACTGGCTTATCAACATCACCTGCTCTTTAAAGACCTTGCTAACAAGTTAAGTAATCCGCTTGCTCCCCAACCGCATATGCTTTTAGTCGGCGATCATGCGCCACCCTATGTTGATCGCAACCTGCGGCGGCATTTTGATAATAAGCTGGTGCCGTATATAGAATTGTTTCCGTTGAATTAGTAAAACACAGCGCATCAAGACAAGAAAACGCACAAAGATTTCATTTAAAATTTTTTACAGCTCTTTTGCGTTTAAACATTTTTGTACTGGTAACCATAAATTTTATTCAAAAAACAGCAGCGTTTGTTAACGTAGGACCATTTTGTTGAAACGGCACAACAACATGGTTTTAAAAAAAATCTTTGTGTTGTTGCATGTTCGTGGTTTAAATTAGCCGCCACATCCAACCAACATCATGATTTTTACAACCGACAAACAAACCCTGGAAGACCTCAATATCTTTGGTAAACACGGCGGCGATTCCATTTACAACATCTTTAATCGTTGTATCACAAGAGGCGGCGCCGCCGTGCTGGAAGAAATGTTTCGCTACCCGCTGGCCAGTCACGAAGCCATCAACAAACGCGTGAGTATCATTCAATCGCTGGCGCAACGCAACCTTTCCTTCCCCTTCAAAGGCAGCGACTTTGATGCAGCAGATACTTATCTCGCCAATACCGATGAACGCTCCAAACTCGTGCAGCATGAGCAATCCATGGCACGCAAACTCACCAATATGATTGCCATGGATATTGACACGCAGTTGATTTACAAAGGCGTGGAGTCGCTCATGGCACTAATGAAAAAAGCGCAGGAGTTTGTCAATGAACTCAACAGTATCGATGGCCTGCATGAAACATCAACAGAGATGCTGGCTATACTGAACGATCCCGCATTTGCTGCTGTATACCAACACAAAGGGAAATTATCGCATGCGCAGATTGCAGAATTGGATGTAATCCTGCGGTTTCAGCAGCGCACCGCTGTTGAAAAACTGCTGCGTCATATTTTTTACCTGGACGCATACCTGTCAATAGCCCGCGTGGCCAGTGAAAGACGTTTTGCTTTTGCTCAGGCATTGCCTGCGGAAAGTCATGACCTGCTGCGCCTGCAGGGCGTATATCATCCGCTGGTAAAAAATGCAGTGCCCAACAACATTCACATCACAGCCGACAACAACGTTATTTTTCTTACCGGCGCCAACATGGCGGGGAAGTCAACCTTCATGAAATCGGTGAGCATTGCCATGTACCTGGCGCATGCCGGCTTCCCCGTAGCCGCACAGCAAATGCAGTTTGCCGTGCTGGACGGCGCTTATACTACCATCAACCTGCCAGACAACCTGGGCATGGGCGCCAGTCATTTTTATGCTGAAGTGCTCCGCCTGAAAAAAGTGGCGCAGGAGTTAAGCTCCAAGAATCTCTTTGTTGTTTTTGATGAGTTGTTTCGTGGCACCAATGTGAAAGATGCATACGAAGCCACCATCGCTGTTACCACCGCCTTCGCCAAAAAGAAGAAAAGCATTTTTGTTATTTCCACGCATATCATTGAGGCGGGCAGTGTGCTGAAAGAAAACTGCAATAACATACAATTCGTTTACCTGCCCACCCGCATGAAAGGCAATACGCCGGAATATACCTACACGCTGGAACAAGGCATTACCGCCGACAGGCACGGCATGGTCATCATCAACAACGAAAAGATTTTAGACATTCTCAGAAACGGTAAGAAAAAATCAACCACAACCACTGGATATGAGCTTCATCACTGATAAACAAACACTGGACGACCTGAATATAACCGGAAAGTTCAAACAACATTCCATATTCAGTTTGTTTAACGACACCAAAACCAGCGGGGGCGAAAAGCTGCTGGAACAACTATTCCTTCATCCGTTGACGGATGCCGCTGCCATCAACAGCCGCAGCCAGGTGCTGCAGTTTTTCCATCAACGTGCACTGGTTTTCCCTTTCAATATTGAAATTTTACAGGAAGCAGAAACCTACCTCAGCGCAGGCACATCAGGCGCCTATCCGATAGTAGCGCTCGGCCTGCTGCAAAAAAGAATTTTGCAACTGGCCATCAGGGATGAACAGTTTGAACAACTGAAAAAAGGCGTACTGGCCACCATCAAACTGCTGGCTACCCTGCAGGATTTTGTGGAGCAGACAGCAAAGGAAAGTAACTGGCCGGCCATGGAGCAGTTCGATACCATCAAACAACTCTTCAGCGACCACCGCATGAAATGGCTGCAGGAGGCACGCAATCAGTCATCTCCTGCATTGTTGCAACTGGCCCGCTACGATCATATCATGCGTCATGTACTGCGCGATGAAATGGAAGCTGTCCTGCAATTCATTTATCACCTCGACGTATATATCGCCGTAACCAATGTTGCCCGTGCGCGGAATTTCCACTACGCACAGGCGCTTCCCAACGAGCAGGCTGTTTTTCGCACTACAGCGCTCTGGCATCCTGCACTCGAAAAAGCAGTGGCCAATCCATTGCATTTGCATGAAGAACAGAATGTATTGTTTCTCACGGGAGCGAATATGGCCGGTAAATCAACGTTCATGAAATCGCTGGGCATAGCCGTATACCTGGCGCATATGGGTTTTCCGGTGGCTGCCAAAGACCTCGTGTTTTCTGTAAGAGATGGTCTCTATACTTCCATCAATGTATCAGACAACCTGAACCTGGGCTATAGTCATTTTTACGCAGAAGTGCTGCGGGTGAAAAAAGTGGCCGAAGAAGTAGCTTCCGGCAAAGACCTCGTAGTGATCTTCGACGAATTGTTCAAAGGCACCAATGTGAAAGATGCGTACGATGCTACGCTGGCGGTTACGCAAGAGTTTGTGGCCTATCGCAATAGTTTTTTTGTCATTTCTACACATATTATCGAGGTGGGCGAAACACTGCGGGAAACCTGCAACAACCTCCAATTCTCCTATCTACCTACCATCATGGAAGGCAGCGTGCCCCGGTATCCCTACACACTTACACCTGGCATAAGCAACGATCGGCACGGTATGCTGATCATACAGAATGAGAAAATACTGGAAATGATTCAGTAATGCGGATGGCCACAATCGCCGCTGCTGCAATACACCGGTTGAAAACGACTTTCAACCGGTGAAACTTTTATTATATCGAAATAAAAACATAATTCTGTACTAACATTGTATACTTTTATCCGTAAGGTTTTGACAACAAACCAACTAAACACCCTGTTCAGTATAAGCTAATCGTAACGGTCCTATGTCGGCTATCGGACTTGACAATGACACCATATTACAGTTCAACAAAGGGGATGAATCGGCTTTTACGGTCATTTACAATCACTTCTATCACCACATTTTTGCTTTCTGCAAGTACCTGCTGCCTACCGTCGAAGATGCAAGGGATATGACGGCGCAACTTTTTATCCAGTTATGGGAAAAAAAAGAAACGCTGCACTCATACACACATCTACGTGCTTTTCTATTTCTGAATGCAAGGAACAAGTGCTTCAATTTTCTCCGCGACCAGAAAGCGCGCTCGGCCATCGATAAACAATTGGGTGATTTTACCATTGAAGAACAACGGGCTATTCTCTTCTCCGAAATTGAGTCTGAATTGATTGCCCGGCTTTACGAAGAAGTGGAAAAACTGCCCGACTACTATAAAAACATTCTGAAGTTGTCGTATTTCCAGGGCTACAGTAACCAGGAAATAGCTGCCATGCTGAATATCAGCGAAAAAACTGTGCGCAATGCAAAGTCCATTGCGTTGAAAACTGTCAAAATTGTTTTTCTCAACCGAAATACAAAAATGGGGATTACCCTCAGCTTCTGTTATTTTTTTTAAAACCATCGGGACAAACCAGGCCGTTCACGGGTTGTATAGGGGCGCACCTCCATTAATCTTATCTGGTTTCCTGGTTTATTCCTTATCAATTAATGTTTTATGAAAAAAACACCGAATGCTGTTGCTGAGCTGATAGCAAAGTATCTCAACAATGATTTGAACGACCAGGAAAAACAGGAATTAGACCAATGGGTGCAGCAGTCGGAAGCGCATCAGCAATTTTTTCAGCAGCTTACCGGCGAAGCATCACTGGCTGCCATTATCCAGGAGTATGAAACCAGCAAAGTGCTGGTGCTGGACCAGGTGAAAGCTGCCATTGCAGGCGATGAAGAGACGAAAACAAAAGTGATTCCCATCTGGCGTCGCTTGCGCAAGGTAGCAGCCGTTGCTGCTTCGGTGTTGCTGATCGGAACGGTTGTTGTGTGGTATCTGAACAGGAGCGAAAGCACAGTTGAAGCAACGCCGGCAGTGGTAGCCACTACCACGCACGACAAACAACCGGCAACGGAAGGCGCCATATTGCAACTGGCTGATGGAAAAGAAATTGTGCTCGACGATGCGAAAGACGGTGCTATTGCCACACAAGGCAATACGCAGATTACGAAAGAAGGAGGCCTGGTTTCGTACAACGACAACAAGCAGGCAGATAAAGTGATGTACAATACGTTGTCAACGCCGAAAGGAAAAACATACAAACTGGAGTTGTCAGATGGATCGAAAGTGTGGCTGAATGCTGCCAGTTCAATCCGCTTTCCTACTGCGTTTACAGGTTGGCAGCGGAATGTTGAAATAACCGGCGAAGTGTATTTCGAAGTGAAGAAAGACGCAGAAATGCCTTTTCATGTTACGGTTGATCAACGCACAACGATAAGCGTATTAGGCACCAGCTTTAATGTGAATGCCTATGACAACGAAGCGTATGTGCGCACCACATTGATTACCGGCAGTGTGAAAATTGAAGCATGGGAGCAGGAACAGCGGGGCAACAGTGTGTTGCTGAAACCCGGCCAGCAGGCGCTGGTGAAAAATACACAGGCTGCCCAATCCTATGGGCAGTCAGGACCTATAACGGTTGTAGACAATGCCAATATCGAGAATGTGATGGGATGGATGAACGGCTATTTCAGTCTCGATGATCTTACACTCGAAGAACTGATGCGTGAAGTGGAACGGTGGTACGATGTAGAAGTAGTGTATGAAAAAGGTATTCCTGTGAAAGCTTTTTTCGGAAAAGTGAACAGGGACCTTTCATTGCTCGATTTCATGGAAGGGTTGAAAGACTGGGGCGTTCGTGGCAGGCTCGAAGGAAACAAGCTTATTATATCTGGAGTTCAATAAGTGAACCGGCATTGAGAAAGCCGGATACCAACCAAAACTAAGCTGACAATGAGACCAATCGCTCTATTGCTGATCACTGCATTCCTGCAGGTGCATGCGTCTGCCATGTCCCAATCCGTTACCTTTTCGGGCAGGAACGTCCCTATGAAAAAACTGTTCCAGGTCATCGAACAACAAACGGGTTATGTTATCTCCGGCGACAGGAACATACTGCTTGCGTCCAAACCGGTTTCGGTTACTGCACAAAATCTTCCGGTAGAACAATTCCTCGACCTCGTTTTCAAAGACCAGGGTATTGCGTATCGCATTCGTGGAAAGAATATTTTTCTTTCGCGCAAGCCGGTCGTTCCGGATGTGAGCCCGCCCGATGGTCCTGTAGTGGAAGCGGCGCCGCCCGCCATTGTTACCGGTACCATTCGTTCGCGTTCGGCTGAATTGCTTATGGGCGTATCGGTGCGGGTGAAGGGCACGCAAATTGGCACCACTACCAATGCACAGGGTTTCTTCCGACTTGCCAACGTTGAAAACAATGCCACATTGCAAATTACCAGCATTGGCTATGAAATGTTTGAACTCACCATCCGTGAGGCAGGCAATGGTTACACAGCGTTTGCTGTGAAGAAAGAACTGCAGGACAATCTCAAAGTAGTGGCAGGGCCTGTAGTGGAAATAGAACTGGTGCTGGAAACCAGCAGCAGCCAGATGAACCAGGTAATTGTAAACGGTTATTCCAACATCAACAAAAATAATTTCACCGGTTCTGCTATTACCGTTACGCGCGAACAGTTATTGAAGGTATCGCCCACCAACGTGTTGCGTACGCTGCAGATTTTCGATCCTTCGTTTAAGGTGCAGGACAACAATAGCCTGGGTTCCGATCCCAACAACATCAATCCCATTTATATTCGGGGCCGTTCGGGTATTGGCGATGTTACATTGCCGGATGATGAAGCGGCTTTATCGCCCACACAACTGCGCAACGATCCCAACCTGCCCACTTTTATTCTCGACGGATACGAAGTGCCGGCACAAAGGATCTTCGACCTCGATCCCACACGCATTGAATCCATCACCATTCTCAAAGACGCTGCTTCAACAGCTATATACGGTTCACGCGCTGCCAATGGGGTAGTGGTGGTGGAAACCGTAAAACCGGTGAGCGGTCGTTTGCGGGTGAATTATTCTTTGAACGGCAGCGTGTCGGCGCCTGATCTTTCCGGCTATCACCTGTTGAATGCAAGAGAGAAACTGGAACTGGAAAAAATGGCGGGGGTGTTTGAACCACGCGAGGGTGAATTGCCAAGTGAATCGCTCAGGCGTGAACAACGTTATTACGCCAAACTGGCCGAGGTGAACCGTGGTGTGGAAACCGACTGGCTGGCGCAACCGCTGCGCACCGGCTTGAACCAGCGGCACAACATACTGGTTGAAGGCGGTTCCAAAGAATTCATATTCGGCGCCGACATCAACATTGCGCGCACACAAGGCGTGATGAAAGGATCGGAGCGTAACAACAATTCCATTGGTTTCTCCATTTCCTACAGGAAGGAAAACCTGATGTTCCGGAACTATATTCAGTGGAACAATATCCGCTCGCAGGAGTCGCCCTTTGGTTCTTTTGCTACTTATGCCGAACAGAATCCTTATGAAACTTTTCTTGACGAAGATGGCAACTACTTATTTGAATTGGGCGATTGGGGCCATCCGGGCGGCAGAGGCAACCCATTGTATGATGCGCACCTGAAAAGTTATAACCGCACCACCCATAACGATTTCTCCAACAACTTCAATCTTCGCTGGACCATTGCCGATGGTTTGCGACTGGATACCCGTGTAGCCATCATGTTGCAGAAAAGCCAGCAACAGGTGTTTAAAGACCCTGCTTCTTACGAGTTCAAAAATGCGGAGTATGATAAGAAGGGAACGAAAAGCATACTGGACGATGAATTGCGCAGTTGGGACTTCAATGCCTTGTTGTTGTATGGAAAAGGTTTCGGCAAACATTTTCTCAACATGACGCTCGGCGCCAATGCGGCACAGAAGGATATGTCGCGATCAGGATTTACCGTGCAGGGATTTTTAACCGGCAATACGGATGATGTAAACTTTGCGGCCGACATTCTCAACAAGCCTACCGGTGATAATGAAAAGAACAGGCTGCTCGGTTTCCTCGCCTCTGCCAACTATACCTTCAACAATATTTACCTGCTCGATTTTTCGGGCCGTTATGATGGCGCATCACAATTTGGTTCCAACGTGCGCTTTGCACCTTTCTGGTCGCTCGGTGTGGGCATCAATATTCATAACTACCCGGCCATTCAAAGAAAATATCCCTGGCTCACCAACCTGAAGGTGCGTTCCAACTACGGACAGGTGGGTAAGGCCGGATTTTCGCAAAGCGTGTCCAAGAGCACCTACCGGTACAATTTCGAAACCTGGTATGCTTTCGGTATCGGCGCCAACCTGATTTCCATCGCTAACCCCGACCTGGAATGGGAGAAAACAAAAATGTTTGATGCCGGTATCGACATCACCGTGTTCAATAAAATCAGTCTGACAGTAAACTACTACAACAAGAAAACCATTGACCTGATCGGTGATATCACGTTGCCGGCTTCTACCGGTTTCAAATCGTACAAGAGCAACCTGGGTGAAATCCTGAACGAAGGTTTTGAATTGAACGCGCGTTACCAGATTCTCACCACGCGCAATTTCAACCTGAACGTGTACGCTACGGCTGCGCACAACAGCAATAAATTTTTGAAGATCGGCGATGCGCTGAAAGAGTACAACAAACGTGTTGATCAATATTACAAAGATCATCGTGTAGTAAACAAGCCATTGAACAAATACTATGAAGGCGCTTCGCAAACGAGCATTTATGCCATGCAATCGCTGGGCATTAACCCGGCAGACGGAAGAGAAATTTTTCTCGACCGCAATGGACAGGTTACCTACCATTGGGACCAGACGCAACATGTAGTGGTAGGCGATACCGAGCCTGATCTGCGCGGCGCTTTCGGATTTAATTTCAGCTATAAATCACTGTTCATTTTTGCCGGCTTCCTGTACGAATATGGCGGCGATATGTACAACAGCACGCTGGTGCAGAAAGTGGAGAATGCCAATGTGTACAAGAATGTTGACCGTCGCGTGTTCTCTGATCGCTGGCAAAAACCGGGCGACATAACGCATCTGAAGGATATCCGCTTGTGGAATGAGATTACACAGGTAACCTCGCGTTTTGTACAACGCAACAATTATATCGATTTCAATTCCATTACTATNGGATACGATCTNCCGAAGCGTTTNATCAGCAGATGGAATATTCAAACCTGTCGCGTGCAACTCACCAGCAGCGACCTGGGCCGCATTTCCACCATCGATACCGAACGCGGCACCGACTATCCATATGCAAGGACGATCAATTTCACCGTAAACCTTAGTTTTTAACAGGGCTGATCTGTTGCCTGACATAAAATGAACAAGTACACATGAAAAAGTTATCAATCATACATCACAGGATGCGGTTGTCAATGCTGGCCATTGCGATGCTGCTGCTCAGCAGTTGTGCGAAAGACTGGCTGGAACTGGAGCCCAAATCGGAAGTATCGGCCGACGTGTTGTTGCAAACGCCCGAAGGTTTTTCCATTGCGCTCAATGGCATCTATACCAATCTTTCTTCTAAATCACTGTATGGCGAATATCTCACGCATGGACTGGTGGATGTGCTGGCCCGTTGTTACGATCTGAAGAATACGCTGTACGACCAGTTGAAAACCTACGACTATGCTTCCGCAGGCATGGACCAGCGGATCAACAGCATCTGGGCAACGGCTTACACCACCATTGCCAACTGCAATGCCTTGTTGCAGGAAATGGATAAGAAGGACCCGGGGTTTTTCAGGGATTATGAGCGTGCACGACTGGAAGGGGAATTGCTTACCATTCGCGCCTTATTGTATTTTGACCTGCTGCGCCTCTTTGCGCCGGCGCCTGTGGTGCAGGATGCAGTGGCCATCCCTTACTATGCCACGCTTACACATGTGCCCATGCCGGAAAAACCTACCAGCGAGCTGCTACAACTGATCATCACCGATCTAAACCGTAGCAAGCAACTGCAAAAAGATTTTGATACACGGCTGGAAGCCAAAAAGGATTTTCACAGGTTTCGTTTCCGGTTCGGCACGGACCAACGCTTCTTTGGTTATAGCAAACGCGGCTTTCGTATGGGCTACTATGCCACTACTGCGCTACTGGCGCGGGTGGCGTTGTATGCAGGCAACACCCAATTGGCTTATGAAAATGCCATGGAGGTGATCAATGATGAAACGCCTGAAATAGGCGCCACTATTACATTTACGCCTGCCACCGTGATTGATGTAAATGAATACGACCGCTTGTTGTCTGATGACCTGATATTTTGTTTATACCGCCTGGAGCATGAAGAAAGTTTCAACAAGGTTACTTTCCTGTTGCCCAACACCTCGCAGATTTTTGGCGCCGATCTCAATTCAGATTACAGGAAGAAATGTTACCTCTCTGCCGATGGCAGACAATTGCTGAAATACGACCTGGAACAAGAACGCGATGGCGAAATTCTTTCAGCCATCCCCATGATCAGATTGAGCGAGTTGTATCATATCGCTGCAGAATCACTTTACGATAACGATCCGGATGGCGCCCTGCAACTGCTGAATACGTTACGGACCAAACGTGGTTGCACCATTCCGCTTCCTTCTATGCCCGATAAACAGGCTTTCCTAGATGCCATTATCAACGATGCACGCAGGGAGTTTGTGGGCGAAGGTCAGCTGTTTTATCTCTACAAACGTTTGAACAAAACCATACTTGACGAAACCGGCGGCAACCAGACGCTTACCGACAAATTTGTGTTGCCCGTAACTGAAAGATAGTGCTAACAAAAAATTATTTTCTCATGAAACGCTTAAGCGCCATCATCATCCTTTGCTGTTTGCTGTGGAGTTGCAGCAAAGATGCCGTGGACGAATTTGCAGATGCTTCGTTTATATTGCTCGCGAACAGCGGTACAGATACATCCGGGATCAAGCCTGTTGAATATTCCTTTGCTTTTCACCCGGGCGTGGATAAAGACACAGTGCCGGTACTGGTAAAACTGATTGGCCGGTTGAGCGACCAGGACCGCGAAGTGGCCGTTACCGTGGATGAAGCGGCCACTACCGCCTTGCCAACCGATTTTGAATTGCCATCCCCGGTATTGTTGCGGGCAGGCAGACATGTAGACACCATTGCGCTGGTGCTGTACAAATCAGACCGTCTGCTGACAGAGAAATTCAAAATCCGTTTAGTGATCAACGCGAACGAACATTTTCAGCCCGGCCCGGTTGGCAACCGGCAGATTGATATCACTTTTTCCGACATGCTTGCCAAACCGGCCTGGTGGAACAGCGTAGTGGAAACAAACTTTCTCGGCCCCTATTCCGACACCAAATACCGCTTGTTTATTGAAGCAACGGGCATTGCAGACATGACGGATTTGTCGGAAACAGAGCAACGCGCCTATGCCATCATCTTTCGCGATTTCCTGGCCCGCGGCCGTGAAAACGGAGAAGTGTATGAAGACGAGAACGGCCAGATTAACGTATCGCCCAATTTATTCTGATGTTTTAATTCGATCAACCGATCAAAGCTGCTGCAATGAATATGAAACAAATTACACGCTATAGCCTCATCATAGGACTGATGATACTGTCAGCTTCCTGTTACAAGGACAAAGGCAACTATACCTATGAAGAGTTAAACAAAGTGACCATCGTGTTTGCGCATGGAGAGTTTTTAAGTCCACGCGCAGCCGACACCTTGCATATTGAACCCAAATTGATTTACCGCGGCGATACCATCATGGCCAGCACGGTTGCTGATGAATTCAATTTTACCTGGTATTGCAACAATGTGGAGATCAGCACCGGCCCCGTACTGGACTATGCGGTGCGCGACCTCACCGGCATCAGGCCCTATGTGAAACTGAAGCTGGTAAACAAAAATGATGAATCTACATTCCTGGCAGGATTTTTTTGCGATATCATCCCGGCTTATTTGTATGGATGGATTGTAGTAACCAAAAAGGACAACCGAAGCATTATCTCCTTTATTGACCCTACCACCTATGAAGTGACGGCTGATTTCTACACCACCATGTCCGGCGAAGAACTGGGGCCGAATGTAGTGGAGGTAAAAGAGCACTGGATGGCAGGCAGCGGGCTTACCAATCCCGGCAATGTACTTATTATACGTAACGATGCTGCCGGAAATATTGAACTGGACGGCACCAACCTTAACCCGATTTACAACACTAATAATTTCTTCCTGGGCAACACACTGCCGGAAGATTTTCGTCCGCGAGGAGAGTTTTACATGTGGGATTACAGTATGATGCTGGATGATAACGGGAATATTTATACGAGGAAACATGTAAACAATGCGTTCTCGCAGTCAGGTGTGTATCCCAACAAACCCATGTTTATACCCAATGGCGTGAAGTTCGATAAGGGCTGGAGCGGTACTTACCTGAGCGGACAAACCATTCTGTACGATAAAACCAAGGGACAACTCTGGCTCGGTTCAGACCGCGGGTTGGTATTGCCCGTTGTGTATATGCCCGGTCCGCCCATACCGCCCGGCACCACGTTGATAGACGCCATGGACAAAGAACTGGTGTATGTGGGCAAACTGCAGCAGGGTCGCTTCACTTCTTCTTACTATCTCATATTCTTTGATGGCAGCCAGCACTACGTACAAAAGATTATGGTGATTGACCAGTTTTATACCGTACAGGCAGTGTTTATGGGTGAAATGCCTTTTGGAGCTGGCAATGCCAATGCGCAGAGTGTTTTCTGCCAGTTGCCGCGCATCGAAAGCTATATGTTCTATTCAGGCGGCAGCGACAACAAAACGCTGTACCTGTATGAACACGGACCAGGTATCAGCTCGGAATACTACACATTCGATTCTCCCATCAAAACCATCACGCAAAGCCAGAGCGAAGTGATGGGCGTGCAAACGCATGACCAGTTGATGGTAGGATTGGAAAACGGCGACCTGTACATTCTGGGCATTCTGTCTGACCACATTACAGACCCTTCAAAACGACTGATCAAAAAAATAGAACTGAATCAAGGCGTACCAGTAACCACGATGTATAAAGTAGGTTTTGGCTTTACGCAAATGTAACCGGCATATGAAACACCCTATTATAAAAACTGTTCAACTATCGCATCGTTATACCGCTCAATGGGCCATTCGTGATATTGATTTCGAAATCCCGGAAAAAGGTATATACGGATTGCTGGGATCGAACGGATCGGGAAAGTCTACCATGATGAACATTATGTGCGGCGTGCTGAAACCGACAAAAGGTGATGTATTTATCAACGGCATCAACATGCGCACCGACCCTATTGCAGCGAAAGGACTGATGGGATTTCTGCCACAGCGTCCCCCGCTGCACATGGACCTGAATGTAGAAGAATACCTCACGCACTGCGCCGGGCTGCGGTTGATACCGCGCAAACAACAGGCGCAGGCCGTAAACAAGGTGCTGGACCAGTGTGGCATTACGCATTTCAGGAAAAGGCTTATACGCAATTTGTCCGGCGGTTACCAGCAACGTGTAGGCATTGCGCAGGCCATCATTCACAACCCTGAACTGGTGGTGCTGGACGAACCTACCAATGGCCTTGATCCCAACCAGATTCTGGAAATCCGCAACCTCATCAAGGAAATTGCAAAGGAAAGAACGGTGATTCTTTCTACCCACATGCTTTCCGAAGTGCAGGCAGCCTGTCATTACATCCTGATGCTGGCAGAAGGCAGGGTAGTATTCTCCGGCACTGTAGAAGAATTTGACCGGTACGCTGCACCAGGCGCCATCATGCTTTCCATGCTCGACCCACGTGGCGTGGAAGAACTGAAACGGCTGAACAATGTGCTGGACGTGGAGCCGCTGGGCGGCACGCGTTACCGCGTGAAAGTAGATAATGTAGACGATATGCTGGAAACCATCATCCAGCACAGTGTGCACAATGGCTGGCGACTGAAGGAGATCAATGCAGAGAAAAACTCCATGGATACCATTTTTGCTGAATTGTCTAAAAAGAAATCGAGGCCCTGAAAAACAAAAAACAGCGCCACCCGATGCTTGTTGTCATGTGTGATAATGAGCATCGGTGATGGTTGTTGCTTTAGCCCACAACAATTAAAAATGTTCGAATGAAGCAAGCTATAAGAATTGCCCGTACCGAATTGCAGTTGCTATTTTATTCTCCCATTGCCTGGCTTATCCTGATTGTGTTTACCATACAGGCCGGCATTGTATATACCAGCGCATTGGAAGGACTCGTGAATGTCAAGGAACTCGGATATAAACTCAATGGCGTTACGCTTGATTTATATACTGATCCCTGGCGTGGATTCTATTCCAAACTGCTTGGTTACCTCTACTTTTATATTCCGCTGTTAACGATGGGCATGATGAGTCGTGAACTGAGCAGTGGTTCTATCAAACTATTGTATTCATCTCCCATCAGCGATGCACAGATCATATTCGGAAAGTTCATGTCCATTGCAGTTTATGCGTTGCTGATGACTTTCGTTGTTTTTCTCTTTACGCTGTACGGCGCATTCATCGTAGAAAACTTCGATTTCCCTGCTACCCTGACTGGCCTGTTGGGCATTTTCCTGCTGATCTGTGCCTATGGTGCGGTAGGACTTTTCATGTCGAGCCTCACTTCTTACCAGGTGGTGGCAGCCATGGGGACCTTTGCAATATTTGCGGTGCTGAACTATACCAGCCAGTTGTGGCAGGATGTTCCTTTTGTGCGCGATATCATGTACTGGTTGTCTATCAGCGGCAGAACGAATGAATTTATAGGCGGCATTATCAGCAGTGAAGACCTGATTTATTTCTTTACAGTCATCGCACTGTTCCTGGGATTGAGCATATTTCGCTTTCGCGCCGTGCGACAGAAAACACGCTTCTCTGCTTCGCTGGGCCGTTATGCATTGGTGATTGGCGGCGCCGTGACCATCGGGTATGTAAGTTCCCGACCGGCGTTGATGTACTTTTACGATGCTACGCGCACGAAGTTGCGTACGCTAACCAAAGCCAGCCAGGACATTGTAGCCAAAGCCAAAGGTGGTTTAACCATAACTACCTATGCCAACGCGCTGGATGAAGACCGCCTGCTGTGGATGGGTATGCCACGGGCAGAACTGGACGATATGCGCCGGTTCAGGGAATACCTGCGGTTCAAGCCGGAAATCAAAATGAAATATGTGCGCTATTTCGCCAAGGGCAACAACGAAAAATCATTGAACCAACGCTATCCGAAGCTCACCGATATGCAGCGCATGGGTAAGATTGCGCAAACTTACGGGGTGGATTCCACGATATTTTTACCCGTCGACCAGCTTGGCAGTATAAAAGAAACATTGAAAGAAGAAAATTTCCGGCATGTAAAAGTATTGGAGCGTGAAAACGGGCAGCAGTCGGTNCTTCGTGTGTTCAATGATCCCATGCTCTTCCCCTCCGAAGCAGAAATCAGNGCGGCCATCAAACGCATTGTGATGGACCTGCCTAAAGTAGGTTTTGTAGGCGGCCATGGCGAACGCGACTGCATCGGGGAAGGCGACCGTGATTACAACAAATTTGCCCGTGAGCAAACCTTCCGTTATGCACTCATCAACCAGGGCTTCGACTTCGAGCAGCTTACGCTGGACCAGCCGGTGCCGGCGCATATCAGCATACTGGTGATTGCCGATGTAAAAACAGCCATGCCGGTAGCGCACCTGGAAAACCTGAAACAATTTGTGGCGCGCGGCGGAAACCTGCTTATAGCAGCAGAACCCAAACGCCAGGAAGCCATGAACCCGATAACCGAAATGTTTGGTGTGCACCTGATGGACGGCAGATTGGTAAAACCCAACAAAAACTACCAGGCAGACCTGCTGTTTATTCGCGCCACTAAAGATGCTGAGCAATATTCCTCGGCCTTTCGTACCATACGCAGAAACAACCAGGTAATTACCATGCCTTCTGTTGTGGGGCTTCAGTACGATAGTGCCGCCGCTAAAGGATTTACTGCCCGGGCATTGCTGGCCACTGATTCTGCAGGTGTATGGAATGAACTGGAAACCGTTGATTTTGTAGATGACAGTGTGGTGTTGAACACTGCTGCAGGAGAAACACATGCCAACAATGTGGCCACGGCCCTTGCGCTGAGCCGCCAATTGAATGGTAAAGAACAAAAAATAGTAATTCTGGGCGATGCAGATTGCATCAGCAACGGAGAACTGAACCGTTCGCGCAAAGATATTTTTGCCGGAAATTTCCTGTTGATAGTAGGCGCTTTCAACTGGCTGTCTGATTATGAAGCGCCGGTGGAAGTGACGCGCCCGCCATTTACGGATAACAACATCTACATTGGTAAATCAGGATTTAAAATTACCAAAGTAGGATTTACGGGTATACTGCCTGCCATCATGGTGATCAGTTATTTAGTGATCTGGTTCCGCAGAAGAAGGCAATAGTGAAGTATGTTTTGTGTGAGGCGGATGGAATATACTAAACCATAGCAAGGCCAGCAGTATGATCAGTTCGCCCAGTGTGTGTCGCATTTTAATAAAAGGTGCGTCCGCTATTTCCAGTAACACGCCTATGGCAAGCAGTATATACAAAACTTTTTGCCGTGGGTTGTACAAAGAGGCGCACAGCAGTAAAGGAAACATCCACTGTATGGCATAGTATTCAATCCTTCGGATAGGAGAGAAGAAATCAGCAAGCATATACAGGCAGAAACCGAAAATTGCAGCATGTGCAATGTTGAAGTTGGCTGCCTGTTTGCTTTCATAATAGAACAGCGCAACAAGCAGCATCCAGCTAACAGCCAGGCTGATGATCAGCGTTTTTTCAGAAAGATTAATGTGAAAGATATTCTTTGCAATGGAGCTGATATTGGAAAACTCAAATTTCCAGTCAATGTAATTTTTTTTCATTTCGTCCCTGATGGAATCCTGATGCCAGCCTTCCCATTGGTGAATATAAGGAGGTTGATAGGCATCCATTCTTTCTTCCCGGTCAGGGCTCATATGGTCTTTCATATGTGCCGCAATGCTTTTTTTGTAATCCGCCCATAAACTTCTTTCTGTCGGGCTCAGCAAACTATAACCAGCTAATAGCAGTATGGGCGCCAGAAAGCAGATCAAATATTTTGCAGAGAATTGTTTCCGGAGCAGCAAAAACGGCAGGAAAAAAACAATGGCAGATGGTCTGGTGAATACAAATGTAGCCGCGAGGCAGCCGGCAAGCAAGGCAAACGTGACACTATTCTTTCGGCGCAGGCAAAATACCAATGCCATTGCCAGGAATGGGATTACAATGTAGTACTGTCCCAGGTACACATGCAGCTGCCAGGCAACTGTAAACAGGCCGAGTATTCCTGTAATGGCCACTGCCCACCGTTGCCAATAGGTAGTTGCCAATGAAAAGGCGATCAATACACAGGCTATGAATAAACAGTATTCTATGCCGAGCCATATTTTGGATAGCTGTCGTTGCGGCAAGTTGGCAATGGGGTACAACAGGTGATGAAAGAAAGGCGAAGCGGTGATAGCGTTGGTGTAAGTAGTGTCCAGTTTGATAGGGTCGTAATAACGAATGCCATCTTCGGGCTTCCATTTGTAAAAGTAAGGGAGCTTTCCATCCATTTGCAACCGGGCGCCTACTATACGGTTGCGCAGATCGACGGTATACTGTTTCTCTCTCTCCATGTCCCTGTTCACACACCAGGCGAACGCAGCAGCACACAGGATGCCCATCAGCAAGAAGCTCAGCTTACTTTTCTTCATGATACTCCTGTTCCATATTAATGTTCCAGATTGCTTCCCGGTCCGGTATGTTGTTGATAATGTGTTTAACGGTTTGTATGGCCGTCATCATACTATGGTCGGTATTGTTGTACCGGTGCATACCGTTTCTGCCAATATTGTATAAGTTAGAAAATTTATTGAGATAGTTTTTTATTTCGTCAAACCGGTTATAGGTGCCGGTATAGGAGGGATAAGCCTTTTCTACTTTCACCACAGTATGGTCCAGCACATCTTCCTTATTGATAAACCCGATTTTTTCGAGTTCTTCCATGGCGGTGCGTGCAATGGCTTCATCGCTTTTATTCCAGAACGGATCACCGGCATTGCAGAAATATTCCACGCCGATCCACATGGTGGAAGGATCGTGCACCATATGCGGGCTCCAGTTGTTGAAGATTTGCAATCTGCCTGCTTTGATGGAACCATCCTGCAGGTAAATCCAGTTGTCCTGCAAGGTGCCGTCTTTGGCGGATGCATCCGGAATGGCTTTTTTTATCAGCAAACCTGCAATGATAAAATCGCGGTACGTTAAGCCGTTGGCGAGTTGCCGGATGGTGGTATCGGGAAAAGGATGTTGCAGGTTATTGATCAATTGCTGGATAGGCATGGTAGCAATGAAGAGATCGCCTTTTTCTTCGCGCACAACGCCGGTGCGTTTATCTCTTACCTGGATATGCTGGATGATGTTGTTGCTGTCTGACTGCAAACCGACTACTTCAGCAGACAAATGAATTTTTCCGCCGAGGCGTTCTATTTCGGCCGCAACGGTTTCCCACATTTGCCCCGGGCCGTATTTGGGGTACAGGAACTGTTCAATAAGGCTGGTGCTGGTGCCTTTTTGGTTGATGCTGGTGTTGGTGGAGAACAGTGATTTGAAGGCCTGCACTATTACTTTGCCGATGTTGAGGTCTTTCACACGCTGATAGCCCCAACTGGCCGGCAGTTCTTCGCATTTCACGCCCCACACTTTTTCTGTATAGTCTTTAAAAAAAGTGTGGTACAATTCTTTACCGAAACGATTTTCGAAAAATTGCGCCAGCGTTGTTTCCGGTTGGTGCGGGAATAATTTGGCTTTGCCATAATACCAGGCTATGCGCAGCATTTTTACGAATCCCAGTTTTCGTATAGTGCTCAGGTTTAGTCGCAGGGGGTAATCGAAAAACTTTTTGTTGTAGAATATCCTCGACTTTCTTTTCCTGATCAGCATATCCGGTTTGGCGGACAAGGGGGCGGATGTTGTGAATGTTTTTTCTTTATTGTGATAATGAATATGAACGGTTTCGTTGTGGGCACTATTTTCCAGCGCAAGGAATTGTAGCCACCAGTTGATGATTTCATCAGACTTTGAAAAGAAGCGGTGTCCGCCGATATCGATCCGGTTATTTTTATAGTTGATGGTTTTGGAGAGTCCGCCTACCTGGTTGTCTGCTTCGAATATGATGGGAATAATGTCTGATTTTGTCAGCAGTTCATAGGCAGCCGTGAGTCCGGCTGGCCCCGCGCCAATGATGATGGCAGTTTTTGGATTTGTCTGGCTGACGGAATTATTCACCATATGCATGCGAAATGACGCTGTCTTTTTCAGGGATATTGAACGGGATCAATTTTATTAATGGCTTAACGCGCAAAGTAAGGGATTTTTTGGAAGAGCGCTGGTTGAAAGCTTAGGTGCTGTGAGGATTTGCTGCTGCGTGGAGTGTTGTGGAGACATTTTTGCAATAAATACTACTTCCATGTGGAGGCGCCAGCAGCCTCTTACTGCCTCAACAATGTTGCATGGGTGGGGGGCCACACCCTCCTAAAACAAAAATATTATGTACCACACCAAAACCATCCACGATCTTATCGACATCCAGGAAATCTACCTTGAACCTGCCGTACGCGAATACCCCCGTGGCCGGGAAATTCTCGCCCGTTTTCCGGAAGCCCGTTTAACCGAAGTCCCTTCCCATTGGAAAATTCCCTCTCTCCACGGTTTCGAAGGCTCCGTAGAAAACTGGCTGAAAATAAAAAGGAATGTGCTGATTCTCGGCATCAAGAAAAGTCTCACCGCCCGTCCCAATACCCGCAGTTCCAATTTCGTATCCCCATCAGAATCCAACGGCTGCACCATGTCCTGCTCCTACTGTTATGTACCACGCCGGAAAGGCTATGCCAATCCCATCACATTGTTTGTAAACATCGAACAAATCATGGGCTACCTCGTACGCCATGCCCAACGCCAGGGACCCAAACCACAACCCGATCCCATTGATCCCTTCTACTGGGTATATGAAATTGGCGAAAACGGCGACTGCTCTGCTGATGCCGCCCTCTGCGACAATGTAAAAGACCTGGTGACTCTTTTCAAAACCATACCCAATGGCAAGCTCACGTTCGCCACCAAATTCGTCAACCGCGATCTGTTGCACTACGACCCACAAGGGAAAACACGCATCCGTTTCAGCCTCATGNCACACAAANTCAGCAAACTGGTAGATGTACGCACCACGCCCATCAGTGACCGCATTGATGTAATGAATGAATTCACTGCTGCCGGTTATGAAGTGAATGTAAATTTCTCACCTGTTATTTATTATGAAGGATGGGAGCAGGACTGGCTTGAACTATTTAAAGAACTGAACGATAAACTGGATGCACCTACCAAAGAAGCGCTTACCTGTGAAATTATTTTTCTTACCCACAATGAACAGTTGCATCATGTGAGCATGGGCTGGCACCCGAAAGCAGAAGAATTGTTGTGGACGCCTGAATTGCAGGAATTCAAATACAGCGAAACAGGCGGTCGCAATGTGCGGTATAAAAGGGGATTGAAAGCCAGGCTGGTAAATACGTTGGTGGAAATGGTGAAGAAAGAGTTGCCGTATTGTGGCGTCCGGTACGCTTTTTAGACTGCCCCGCTTTTTATCCATGTTTTTTCACCCTCCCTCTCTACTTTTTTCCTTCTCACGTGTCTTTATATCCGGATCATGTGCACTCCTGGCTTTTACAGCACAGGAAAACGATTGTATTGCCATAACTGTATGGCGTCCAGGCGGGATTCCCCGGGTGGGTTGTATTGTCAACGCATTTGTATTGCTGGGCAGGAAATCCCAGCCTGGTGCTGTACCCTTATTAACTGAAAGCAGTCGCCCGGTGAATACGCAGCAGCCTTCGTAATCATTAAACTGCCATACGATGAAAAAAACAGTTTTCATGAGCATACTTTGCTGCACAGTATGCTCCGTTGCTTTGCCACAATACACACTGGACTCTACACGCCGGATGTCGCCGGGAGTAGTAAGAAAAAGTTATTCCACTACTTCTCCCAACAGGATTCATGTGATGGAAATCAGTTTTTCCGAATCCACCGTGCAACTGCAGGCCGTTAAATCTGCCGGTGTCATTAACGGTCCCAAGCAAACAGTGCCGCAGATGTACGCGGCGCATGATCATTTTAACCGCCACGATGTAACAGCAGGTATCAATGCAGATTTTTTTACCAGCCAGGGACCGCAATACAATCCACGACATATGATGATAGGTGACGGAGAAATACTGTGGGATACCATGCTGAACCGTACCGTATTTGGTATTACCGAAAACAGAACGCCCTTTATCACCAAGTTGAACGAAAGTTATAGTGTCACTGCCGGAGGTTCGTCCTTTACCATCAGGCATATCAACCGGGCGAGGAATGCCAATGAACTGGTTTTGTACAATCGCTTCAAAGGCAGCTCTACCGGCACTTCCAGCGGAGGAACGGAATTGAGAATTGAGCCGGTGGACGGTGTGAATGCCTGGAAAGCCAATGCCTCTATTCAATGCAAAGTATTGGCAAAATCCACTGCAGGCAATCTGTCGTTCAGCCCCGGTCAGGCTGTTCTTTCAGGAGTAGGAGCGGCCAAAACATTTCTCGATGCCATCAATGTAAATGATGTAATTACCCTCAACCTGCAGGTGCTTACCACCCCTTCGGGCATTACCAATATTAAACAACTCACCGGTGGCTGGACGAGGCTGGTGCTTGATGGCGCCAACTGTGTTACAGCCAGCGTGGCTGATGAAGGCGGCCCCGTGCCCAATGACCTGGCACCCCGAACAGCCGTTGGTTTCAATGCGGCCAAAAACAAAGTGTATTTTGTGGTGGTGGATGGAAGAAATCCCGGTGTAAGTGTAGGAATGACACTTAATCAACTGGCTAACTTTATGATATACCTCGGCTGCTATCAGGCGCTGAACCTTGATGGCGGCGGCTCTTCCACCATGGTGGGCAATGGCAAGCTGGTGAACGATCCTTCCGATGCCGGTGGCGCCCGGGAAGTGGCCAGTGCACTGCTGGCGTATCTTACCAGCATTACATTGGATGATTTTGAAAACGGCGTTGGACATTTTAACCGTCCGCCTACCTATAGCAGTACTACCGTTGGCGTTTCCACCTCCTCTGTTGTAACAAATGCCCTTACCTGTCATAGCGGCAATTATTCACTGATCGTAAAATTGTACGACAATCCTTCTTCCAGCGCCAACTGGAAAGTGCGGTTGTTATCGGGAAGTGGAGAACCATCCAACAACCGCTATTTCCCAGGTACCGGCACTTTCAGTTTTTATATGAAAACCAATACGGCCAATACAGGCGCCAAAGTGCGGATATGGCTGGATGATAATGATGGTACAGAACTTTCACCGCAGCTGGATGTGATCAATGATGGGCAATGGCACAAGTATGTGTGGAGCCTTTCCAATTACAACGGTACTTCTACCGATGGCGGCAATGGCGTTATCAACAGTTCAGGCGCACGGCTCGATGCTATAGAATTTTCACAACCCAACACATCGCAAACCTGGTTCATTTTTATCGATGATATCATGGTAGACCCGAACGGCACAGCAGGCACCGGCACTGCCCGCATGAACGTTGCTGCAGCGGAAGAAGAGGAAGCACCGGTGCTGCAAGAGCCATCGCCGGCATTGATGATATATCCCAATCCGGGAAAAGGTTTTTTTACACTGGACCTGAGCAACTATACACTGACTTCTTGCGACATACAGGTATTCAACAGTCTTGGCAAATTGGTATTCAGCAGAAAAGCAACACAGGGCGGCATACAAAAGCTTGATTTGTCGCATTTGAAATCAGGGCTTTATTTTGTACAGGTTCGTTCAGATACATTTAATAAAACCGATAAGCTTATTATTGAATGAAAAAACTAAACCTTTTAATTGCTACCCTATGGCTAATGGGTGCGGCCTTCGCTCAACAACCCCATTTCCGTGTGATCACCTACAACATCCTGCAGGGCATGCGGCTGGATTCTGCAGACGGTAAACCCGCTTTTGTAAACTGGGTGCGCCAGCAGGCCCCTGATGTATTGGCGCTGCAGGAGGTGACCGGCTTCACCCAGGAATCGCTGGAAAAACTGGCGGCAGCCTATGGACATCCCTATGCCGTATTGCTGATAGAAGGCGAAAAATATCCCGTTGCCATTACATCCAGATACCCGATTGTGAATGTGCAGAAAGTGACGGACAATATGGACCGTGGCTTTATCATGGCGCGTATAAAAGACTACAACATTGTATCGCTGCATTTTACGCCCTTTGATTATCGCCAAAGGAGAAAAGAAGTGGAAGTGTTGCTCGATTATGTTAAAGCGCAGCCTGACCCGAAGCGGTGGATTATCATGGGCGATTTCAATACAGTGTCTCCGGTAGATTCTGCGCATTACAGCGACGGGAAGTTAATAGAGGGCTTTAAGGCCTATGAAGCAAAGTATCCACCGAGAAAGAAACTAGTAGATGGCGCATTGGATTACACCGTGATTCAAAAAATAATGGACAATGGTTTTACGGATGTTGTGCGAAAAAAATATAACGCGTTTGTAAAAACAATTCATCCCAGGCGATTCGAACCTAAGAATAAACCGGATGTGTCTTCCCGCATTGATTTTATTTTCGTAAGCAAAGACCTGGTACGAAAAATAGCTGATGCTAAAGTAGTGGTGGACACCTTCACCGATAACCATTCCGATCACTATCCCGTATTGTTAGACCTGAAAACAAAGAAATGACCAACCGACTGAGAGCGATTACCCTTTGCTGCGTAGTACTATTTATTATTCCGTTCAGCAGCCTGGCTTTTTTAAAAACGGATGAAATATTACTGAAGAAGAATTTTTATCTGTTGTATTTGCTGGAAGAAAAAAAGATTCGTTTCAACGGAACTGTTTTCCTCGAAGTACGCAATCGGTTATACAATGATGCGCGCAGTTTGCAATGTTCCGATGCCCTCTGTTACAGCAACGCTCTGCAATTTAAGCCGGAAGAAATCCAATCTATCGGCGACGAACTGGTCCGGTTGACAGGTGTGGACAAACGAGTAAGCAAGTTGATCAGTGCCTTACGAAAATCGCATGCTTATCACTTATACGATGCTGAAAGCGATACGGGTTTTATCCGTAAGGTGTGGCAGGCTGATGCCAATGGCATTGCGTACATCCTCAATACCTATATTGCAGGTGCAGCGCCGCTGTACCCGAAAATTGACGCCATCAGTTTTGAGAAAGACAGCCCGGAATTGCTGCAACAAATCAATGCGCACGTACAAAAAATTACCGCAGCGGAACATCCTGCTTTTTACCATATCCCATTGATGATGGCATTGGAAGCGTTGCGGATAAACGGACGCGATGAAGCAGCACGCTATGAACCGCTAACCGGTGGTGAAAATGCTGCGGCATACAAGCGGGCAAAAAAAATCAACTGGCAACAGTATGCCTACACCGCTATCCTGGTGCCGGGCAGGGGGCCGGAAGAACCTGGCGTACGATTACATCCCGATGCTGTGCGGCGCTGCGATAGTGCGGTGATCCGATTTCGCGAAGGCAAAGCGCCCTTTTTGATTTTATCAGGCGGACATGTGCATCCCAATAAAACGCCCTATTGCGAGGCAATTGAAATGAAAAAATACCTGGTAGAAATGCAGCACATTCCGGCCGATGCCATCATTATTGAACCGCATGCACGGCATACTACCACCAACCTGCGCAATGCCACGCGATTGGTGTACCATTTCAATATGCCCATGGATAAACCGCTGCTGATCGTTACAGACGCCAGTCAGAACGGTTATATCAATGGCAATATGGGTAATAAAGTACTGAAGGAACTGGGCTATCTGCCCTATGCGTCTATCACGAAGCTGAGTAACAATGAAACCGCGTTTGTTCCTTCATTCACTTCCCTGCAAATCAATTCACAGGATCCGCTGGATCCGTAACCTTTAATTAACCTGTAAGATGAAGAAAACTTTTTTGTTTATAGCCATTATTGCCTGTTGTACTGTAGCGCCATCCTATGCGCAACAAAATATCCGGTATGTAGATGCCGCAGAACTGTTGATGATCGGCAAAGCCAAAGTAACAGACACCCTGTATCACCGCATCAGCGCCAGCGATACGCGCGCCATGCCGGATGCAATCAAACGACTTGCCAAACGCAGTGCCGGCATTGCCATATTGTTTGAAACCAACTCCACCAGTATTCGTGCCAAATGGAAGCTGCATGAAGAAGTGTATAGGGCCAACATGACTCCTGCAGCGCATAGTGGTCTTGACCTGTATTGTTTGCGCAATGGCAAATGGCAATTTATAAGGGTGGCGCTGCCGGACAAGGGAACGTCTCAATTGCAAGTGATTGTTGAGCGTATGGACAGCACGCTCAAGCAATTCATGCTGTACCTGCCGCTGTACAATACGGTAGATTCGCTGCAGATTGGCATAGACAACAATGCTATCATACGATCACCTGCCACACCTGCTATTGACACTTCGAAGCGTGTGGTGATTTATGGTTCCAGTATTGTGCAGGGAGCGAGCGCCAGTCGCCCGGGTATGGCTTATCCGGCGATATTACAAAGACAATTTGGATATGATTTCATCAACCTCGGTTTCAGCGGCAGCGCCAAAATGGAACCGGCGCTGGCGGAGTACCTGGCTACGGTGCGTGCGGATTGTTTTGTGCTGGATTGCATTCCGAACCCTACACCGCAACAGATTGAAGAACGATCTTATCCCTTCATAAAATACCTGCTTACGCACCGGCCGGAAGTACCCATTATCATTGTAGAAACGGTATTCAGGGAAAATGCGCACTGGGACCAGCGGTTGGGCGAGCGGGTAAGAGCGCAGAACAAAGCCATCCGGCAAACCTGGGAGCAGTTGAAGAAAGAAGGATATAAGAACATTTATTATGTTGAATCTTCGCTGCTGACAGGGAACGATCATGAAGCTACAATAGATGGCGTGCATCTTACTGACCTGGGCTTTAGCCGCATGGCGGCTGCACTGCAACCGGTAATAAAGAAAGCATTGCAGAAAAAATAAAGGCGGATATTTTTATTGAACCATAGCGGCACAGATTACCTTTCACCTCTGTGCGCCTCCGTGATTCCGTGCCGCTGTGGTTTAAAAAAACCAACTCATTTTTCACCCTCACCTTATCGATTTTCACCGGAAACATGGCAACTTCTCAAAATTGATTACTTTTCACTATAAAAAAGTAATCATGTCCATACGACCGGTAAACCCCTGTACGATTGCGTCTATACTAACAAGTGTTATTTTTACACTTGCAGCCTGCAACCTGACACCCAAAGATGTACGGATCAAGCAAATGCCTCCTTTGAAAGCTGCGCAATTTGCTGCATCGGTAGATTCCTCTTTCAAAGCACAGCTGCCCGACAGCAACCTCGTCCTTAACCTATGGGGCATCGACTCGCTTGTTATTTCTCCCATTGCCATTGATATTGATGATCAGGGCAATCTTTACTACACCACCACCGACCGGCAAAAGAATTCAGAATTTGATATCCGTGGTCACCAGGACTGGGAGATCCCTTCTATTGCGCTTCAATCCATCGAAGACAAACGCGCTTTCCTGCGCAAATACCTGGCGCCTGAACTGAGCGCGCAAAACACCTGGCTGAAAGACCTGAATGGTGACGGCTCGCACGACTGGCGCGACCTTACCATAGAAAAAGACAAAGTATTTCGCCTCACAGATACCGATGGCGACGGCGTGGCAGACGAGGCGCAACTGGTAGTACACGATTTTCATGATGAAGTAACCGATGTGGCCGGTGGCGTGCTGAAAGAAGGTGAGGATTTGTTCGTGAGCATCGGCCCCGATCTCTGGCGCATGAGAGACAAAAACGGCGACGGCATTGCCGATGACAAAGTATCGATCTCTCACGGTTATGGCATTCATATCGGTTTCAGTGGTCATGGCATGTCGGGCGTGGAAATGGGTCCTGACGGAAGAATTTACTGGCAGATAGGCGATATCGGTTTTAACGGCGTAGACCAAACAGGTAAAAGATGGGAATATCCCAACTGCGGGGTGATTGCGCGAAGCAATCCGGACGGCAGCGATTTTGAAATCTTCGCCTTCGGCTTGCGCAACACGCATGAATTTGCATTTGATGAATATGGCAACCTCATCAGCGAAGACAACGACGGTGACCATGCCGGAGAAAAAGAAAGACTGGTGTATATCGTAAACGGCTCCGATGCCGGCTGGAGAGCCAACTGGCAATACGGCAAATACCGCGATACGGAAAACAATACCTATAAAGTATGGATGGATGAAAAAATGTGGATGCCCCGCTGGGAAGGACAGGCTGCCTACATCGTTCCCTGCATAGCCAACTACGTAAGTGGTCCGGCGGGTTTTGTGTACAATCCCGGAACTGCATTGAGTGATGCGTACAAAAACAATTTCTTCGTAGCAAAATTTGTGGGCAATCCGGCACAATCTGGTGTATATGGATTTACCTTAAAACCCAAAGGCGCGGGTTTTGAACTGGGCGAAGATAAGCTGGTGGTAGGCGGTATTTTACCAACCGGGCTTGATTTTGGTCCTGATGGTGCGCTGTACATAGCCGACTGGATCGATGGCTGGGAAACGCACGGCTACGGTCGTATCTGGAAACTGGACGACAAGCGCGGTAAAGGCAGTGCAGACCGTGCGCAAACCAAAACATTGCTGGCCGCAGATTTTACCAAAAAGAAAGCGGAAGAACTGGGCCAATTGCTTTCCTATGCAGATATGCGCGTGCGGTTAAAAGCTCAATTTGAACTGGCAAAACGAAAAGCAGATGGGGAAACGATTTTCAAAAATACTTTGGTGCCCTCCTCGCCGCAACTGGCACGCATCCATGCCATTTGGGGAATAAGCCAGATGGCGCGCAAAGACAAAAAATATGCGCAACACCTGCTGCCCCTGCTGAAAGACCAGGACCCCGAAATACGGGCGCAGGCAGCCCGCTGGCTGGGCGATATGAAATACAAGGAAGCCGGTGATCAGTTGTTGCCCTTATTGAAAGATTCGTATAGCCGTGCCCGTTTCTTTGCTGCCGAAGCATTGGGTAGAATTGAATACGGGCCCGCCATCGCGCCGCTTATTGATTTGTTGCGCAGCAATAATGATGAAGATGTATATATCCGTCATGCCGGCAGCCTGGCACTGGCAAGAATTGGTAAGCCGGAGCCGGTGATCGCTTTATCGAAAGATACTTCGCGTGCGGTAAGAATTGCTGCCGTAGTGGCTTTGCGGAGGATGGAGCATCCGGGCATCGCTGAATTTTTGAAAGACGCCGATGAATTCATTGTTACAGAAGCTGCCCGCGGCATCAACGATGATCTTTCTATCAAAGATGCATTGCCTGCCCTGGGCAATTTGTTGACAACAACGCGCTTTACCAATGAAGCGCTGATCAGGCGCTGCATCAACGCCAACCTGCGCGTAGGCACTTCAGAAGCCTTGCAGAACCTGGTGGATTATGCCATGCAAACGAACAATCCGCCTGCCATGCGCGCGGAAGCTATTGATGCATTAAGCACCTGGCCCAAACCCTCCGTGCTGGACAGGGTGGACGGAAGATATCGTGGCGTAATTGAAAGAGACCCTACAGAAGTAAGAACAAAAGCTGGCACTCCATTAATGCAATTACTGAACAGCAGCGAAGTGCGGGTGAAGTTGAGCAGCATCAAAGCAGTAAGCAAACTGAAGATTGATCAGGCAGCTGATGGCTTGATGGCTTTGCTGAAAAATGACAAGGAATCGCGCGTGCGAGTGGAAGCGCTGAAGGCGCTGGCTGCGTTGAACTATGAACATATCGGAATGGCCATTGAACAGGCCATTGCGGATAAAGACAAAGTAGTGCGCATTGCCGGTATAGACCTGATGCCGAAGATGAATATTTCGAAAGAACTGATGGTTTCGTTGCTGAAGCATGTAATCAATACAAGAACAACCGAAGAACAACAGGCTGCTTTGTTAACGTTAGGCAATCTGCCGATAGAATATTCCGGCAAAGTATTAACAGAACTGCTGCAAAAGATGGCCGCCGGAAAACTTTCTTCATCCATTTACCTCGAACTGGCAGAAGCCATAGACAGCACCGGCTCCTCAGAACTGGCGGAGAAATATAAGCAGATCAATGCAGGCGCTTCTACCGATACGCTCGCGGCTGCCTATGCCGGCAGTTTATATGGCGGCGATCCCGATAAAGGCCGCAGGATATTTTATTCAGACCAATCGGCGCAATGTATCCGCTGTCATGCATACAACGATTATGGCGGCAATGCAGGTCCGCGTTTGAACGGCGTGGCCGACCGGTTATCGCGCGAACAATTGCTGGAAGCATTGATCAACCCCAGTGCCCGCCTGGCGCCGGGATATGGCAATGTTACCCTGGAATTGAAAGATGGAAAAACTGTAACCGGTATTTTACAGGGCGAGAGCAAATCAGGTATCACGGTGAAAGTGGGAGATGAAGAGCAGGTGATACCTTTATCACAAATAGTCAAACGGACCAATGCTGCGTCCAGCATGCCGGATATGAAGTCCATTCTTACCAAAAAACAGATAAGGGATGTAGTAAGCTTTCTGGCTGAATTGAAAGGAAATGATTGATAAAGCATAAAAAAAATCCCGGCATTAACCGGGATTTTTTGTTTTTATCAGCTAGTAACCAGATGCTATTGAGTTACCTGAAACTGGTATAAATTTTTATACCTGTCATAAGCAGGTAGGGCAGCGCAGCCACCAGGGATATTACCAGTAAATCTCTTTTTTTATTCGGGTTATTATCCCATTTGCTCACATACTTTTCAAAGATTTGCTGGTCTTTTTCTTCTACAATAAAAATGCGGTAAAAAATCCAGGTGATGGCGGTATAAATGGCCAGTGCATTGAGCATGGCTGCCGCATGAGAACTAAACCATGCTACGCGTACAAAGCGCAGGAACAGTTGCTGCAGGAAAAGTATCCATCCGCCGGCAGAAAGTGCCAGCAGGTACATACATTTCAATCTTACATGAAGGCTGTCTCGGAAATAACTCTGCAGACTACAATAGTGGTAAACAGTGAAATAAACGTATTCGAGTTTTTTCACGGGAATGGGTATTAGGGTAAACGGATAAATGACGAGCTATAAACGGCAAGCCGGTTAAAAAAGTATGTTTGATATATGTCAAGCAGGGGCGGAAAGACCGAACAACCGTAAGCAAATAACATGTATTCGATTGGTTTTCCGGTCTTCCCGTATTTCCTGTTATTGCTTCACAAACTCAACTCTTCTGTTCTTCGCTTTATTTTCCGGTGAACTATTGTCTGCAACCGGTTTGGTGGAGCCATAGCCCTGGGTGGTAAGGCGGTCGGCGGCGATGCCCATGCTTACCAGTTGTTGTTTTACTGCTTCTGCACGTTCCAGTGATAATTTTTTATTATGTTCGGCAGAACCGTCGCTATCGGTATGGCCGCCAATTTCAAATTTCAGTTCCGGATGCTCCTTCATCATTTTGGCAATTTCGTTGATGGTGCCCATTGACTCCGGTTTCAGGGTAGACTTGTTTACATCGAACAGGATGCCGTAGGCAACATATTTTCCATCCGTAACTACTTTTTGATAGGCATCTGATCCGCCGGCAGCAATGCGAATATTTTTGATGAGGATAGGATGCGTATCATTCAGAAACTCAAAAGTAACCATACGGGCGCCGGAAGATACCTGGTTGGAGATGGCCACGCGGTGCTGATCAACATACACTTTGCCGATGTTTTTGTTGACATAGATGGCAACATGCCGCCACTTGTCCGTTGCATCTACAATGGCGGGTTCCGGAAAGGATTTTGATCCGCCGCCTACAGAACTTCCATCGGGCTTGTTAATGCTGAATTCCACACTGGCTGCGGGGCCGGAAATGCTGTGAAAACGGATATAATACAGGCACGCACCGCTCCAGGAAACATTCGCATCTTCTTTGCTTCTGAAATACAGGTCAATGGTAGAACCTTCCACATCATTACCATTCGACAGCACATCAAACTCGAGCGTAAACTGTTCGGGCAGGTAGCCTTCATCTTTCATCAACGGCTTCATACTCAGACTGGCGCCCTTCGGAATAAACAATACTTTTTCACCATTATACGTCTGCACTTCTACGGAGCCATCGTTCACGGCCATGCGACCGGGAATTTCTGCATCTTTTTCACCGGCCATATCGTAATGAAAAATGATTTTGTCGCCGGGAACAAAATCGTAGTTGGCATATGACTTTATGGAAGGCTGTTCATTGCTTTGTGCAACAACAGTTTGAGTGAATACAAGCGAACACAATAAAGTAATGGGTAAAAAGATACGTTTCATAGCAAGGGTTTTAGAAGGAGCATAAATGTAATACCCACAATTTATATCCTGTAGCGGTCACCTTACAAAAAAATATTGTGTGTATGCAGTTAATTACCCAATCGCCATGAGTACTTTCTTATTAATTAGCGTTGCCAAAAAAGGGAAATTGGTATTTTCAGTTTGGAAACAACATTTGCATTACCAACCAATTGTCACCCTGCCATGAAGAGAACGTTTCTTGCCATGCTGCCTGTTTTATTGGTAGCCTGTTTATTTTATCAGTGTACCGATTCCGGAAGTAAAAGCGCTGAACAGATAGTAGATGCAGCTGCAAAAACCCGCATCGATGCTACTTTAAAAAGCTTTATTGATTCCGGCACGATTGCCGGTGTATCGGCATTGATTTATGAAAAAAACCAGGAGGTGTACTTCAATGCTTTCGGATATGCCAACCGGGAAGAGAATATTCCGATGGACAGGAATACGATTGTACGCATCTATAGTATGACCAAACCGATAACCGGTGTGGCATTGATGACCCTGTATGAAAATGGCGCGTTTCAACTGGATGATCCGCTCAGCAAATATTTGCCGGAGTTTGCCGATATGAAGGTGGCTACGGGAGTGAATGAAAAAGGCGAACTGTTGCTGGAGCCGGCCAGGCGCCCGATTACCATTCGCGATATTACGCGTCATACGGCCGGCTTTGCCAATCCGGATTCTACCGTCCTGGGAGAAATGGTAAGAAAAGCGAACCTGATGAACAATTCGCTTACGCTTAGCGAGATGGCCAAAAAACTGGCTGCATTGCCGCTGGCTTTTCATCCCGGTGATCAATGGTCGTATGGTATTAGTGTGGATGTGCAGGCTTACCTCGTGGAAAAACTGTCCGGCAAACCGTTTGATCAATACCTGCAGGAAACTATTTTCAATCCCTTGCAAATGACCAACACCCGGTATACCGTGCCCGACAGCGATACGACGCGTTTTGCTGCCTTGTACTACCGCAGCGATGATGGTGTGTTGTCGCAGGTGTCCTGGGACCGTGCGAGTGAATTTCACCGGAAAGACTGGCCGCTGAAACCGGGCGGCTGGGGACTTACCTCAACGCTGGACGATTATATGAAGTTTGCGCGCATGTTGGTCAATAAAGGACAACTAAATGATGTGCGCATTCTGAAACCCGAAACGGTGGAGCTGATGGCCACCAATCATTTGTCTGACACCATTACCGAGCGCATGTGGCTGCCCAGTAAAGGACAGGTAGGTTTCGGGATAGACTTTGCAGTGCGCACCAAAGAGCCTGCTGATGGAGAAGAGAACAACGGTGTGGTGGGCGAATTTTTCTGGGATGGCGCCGCCAGTACGTTATTCTGGGTGGATCCAAAAAATGAACTTGCGGCAGTGTTGTTTACGCAACTCATGCCTTTCGACCGTGTGAAGTTGCATAAGCGTTTCCGTGACGCAATATATGGGCCGTGGGAGCCAAAGCTGGCGAAATAAGCGTTTAAAATATTGCAGTGGGACAGTTTGACTTTTCAAGCTGTCCCACTACTAATTAATAGCGTGTTTGATTTCTTATTGGAAATGCAGTTTAGCAGCGTATAACTCCCAAGCATGATATTTAATCACCACAGGCTTCATCCTTATAAGGAACTTTATTGGGGTTTACATCATATCCGCGCTTTCTGAACGGTATGGTATAACCGATAGTTAACAAATATTGCGTGTTTTTACCGAGTTGTGCCAGGCGGGATTTATCGATGTCAATCATTCCCCATTCAGCCTGTGCCTTTATCATCCACCGCGATCTCAGCCAGCAGCCTGCGGAGGCAATGAAGCCTGCATCAAATTTGCTCATTTCTTGTTCATCGAACACTTTCACCTTTTGAACAGCAGGCAGCAGCAGGGCAGCGCCGTATCCGCCACCGCCGATAAATACTTTATTGGCCCTGTCGAGGAACAGGTGGTATTGTATGGGCAATTTTACGTATTGCAATCGCAGGTGATTTTCTCTTTCTTCGGCAGCGGAAGTGGTTTCTTTCAGGTCCAGACCGGCAGTGGTATAATGCAACCCGAAGGAAAACATACCGGTGCCGCCGCGTTTTAATACAATATCAAATCCACCAC
>Ga0065720_1018993_pt1 | contig 47243 bp, 43 predicted proteins | sample Thericmetagenome_FD_59107 | JGI IMG/M metagenome (GOLD analysis project Ga0065720, IMG submission 59107) | Thermophilic microbial communities from the Joint Bioenergy Institute, California, USA of rice/straw/compost enrichment - eDNA_2 v2... | ecosystem: Engineered > Solid waste > Grass >... | reverse complement strand
GTTTATTCCATTTTTCATTAAGAATCTTTAAATATCAAAGAACAAGAAAAAAGAAAAATGTCCATAATCATAATTATAATCAATGAGTTATAACTAGAAATGAACTAAGATTAATATCAGCGATGCTAAAGATCAAGTCATTAAGATGTTTATACTCAAATTAATTGAGGTGAAAAAAGATATAGAGCTTACTAATGAATACATCATACATCGAAAGCAGCTTCATGATAATTTAAATTAGGGAACGAATAGTTCCTATAGTAAGAAAAATAGGGATAGCTATTTAGAAACATTAGAAATCTGCAAATGTGAATAAATTCCAAAGAATAAGGCATCATCTGTTTCTTCTTTCATTCCATAATCTCTAGGTGTAGTATCTCTTCTATGAGATAATTCTCCCAGTTCTGATATCTCGTCACAAAATGAATCAAACATGATTTTTTTCTCTTGTCTAAAAAATGGAGCTCCTGATTCATTTTCAGTGCTAGTAGTTGACATCTCTTCTAATGTCATTTCCTCTTTAAAAGAGAGACTAGAGGTAACTTTAGGCTTGACTGATTTCAGAGTCACAATATTTTGTTTGTTCTTTCGTGAGCTCTTATGTTTATGCTTCACCTCTTTTTTATTCTCTTTCTCATTTGTGGTTGCGCTAGTCGATTTTCTTCTAAGGGCTTTATAAACTACTACTAATGCAAGGCTTCCAGCTGCAGCTAAAAGCAACCATTTAGAATTCCAAAAATTTGATGAGATTGATTTGAGATCATCTTTAGTGATTCCAATCTTCTTAGTGGAAGAAAAATCAGTGCTCTTTTGGGATATGCTCTGCATCTTGCCAGGTTTGATTAACGATTTAATTCACTAAGTAATAAATTATATATCGGTTTTTTAGTCCGGCAATCAAATTGAAATGAGTTATTTTCAAAAATATCTTCTGAATTTGAAAGATAGTTCTCTAGATACTGATGAATTTTTGACAAGATATGAAGAATGTCTGATACAATTGATTCGAGATAACCATAATCAGCGATTATTATTGAATGAGTAATATAAGAAAATATAGTTTCTAAAAGATTAGGAACAATCTTAAGAATGCATCATCATTTTTGCTAGAAACTTATACACTGCTTGAAAAACATCTTCAAGCATGCTCGGCTATGTACAACAAAAAAATGAAAGCTTGCATAAGATATATGATCATATTTTGGTTAAAAATGAAATTGAATGATGATATTAAGTTGCTAAAAATGTGGGTTCTATTAATTCAGAAATTGAATGCAATGAAAATGGTATAAGTAAAGAGTGCTCTCTAATGTATTAGTTTGAAGAGGTATTATTGCACTCTAAGATCATGCTGGAAAATTGTTTTGCTCATACTCTGTCAAGTTTGAATTCCCAGCTCGAAGAGAGAATAATAAACTGTTTGAGCCAAAGCGAAAATCAAGATATTAGAATATCTCAACAACAAGCTGCTATGTTAATTGAATTCCTTAATCAGAATTCAAGAGAAAAAGATTTTGAAACAACAAGGATTTTCTTGAATTGTGTTTTTCAAAGGGCTTTTGCTTTCTGTAATTTAGATCAGAACTTTTTAATTCATTCCTGGGTAAGAAATAATAAATAATATTTTATGAATAAGGAAACATGGGAGTTATTAAGATCAACATATAAAACTCTCTCTGTCATAAATCAGGCACAATTTTGGGGGAAACTATCTGAAATTTATCATAAGGACTTCTTCAAAGTGATCAATAGAATGACCTTATTATACAGAGAGAAAAACTTAATCAATGACGATGGTAAATGAATGATTCATATATTCATTATTTAGAAGCGATTCTATTTGTTGTTGAAGAGATGTTGAAGAATATGATGAGATACACTATAAAAGATTTTTCTCCTTACTTGCATGAGCTTATAACAAAACTCATGGCGATAGGTAAATAAAACTATAAGAAGCTAAAATGAAAGCAAATAAGGATTTTATTCAACAAATATTCTCTATTATTACAAATTGGAGCATGCAAAAGAAGATTTTTAGAGACTTTACTCAAGACTATAACATTCAGTGCTTATTTCAAAAATTGAGTCTCTTCTGGGAAGAGGTAGTGTATTTTATTATTATGATTAAATATGAAAGATTGGAGGTTTCGAGAAAAATGTATTGATATCAATTGGTCATCTTGTCTGTGATTTGACAATTATTGAAAGGTCTCCCTCTGACTTGCTTGATGTTTCATTTTGGCTGAAAGGGGAGTTGATGACTTTGAACATGATTTGTTACCTCAGTTTTACAATCAAAAAGGTACTTGGACACGTTGAAAATGGAAGTTGGAACATTGGAATATTATCAAGTCCAGAACTCAAATTTTTTATAGAGGGAATAACTATTTACCTAAAGATAATTCAACAAAGAAAGATGGATGACCCAAAATGGAGAGAAGCATTAAAGATGAGACTGACTAAGATTTATAATTATATTGAAAAACTTAAGTCTATCTTTGCTTCATCAATTTTAGATCGAAAATCATTACTTGCTAAACTTGAAAGCAAAATTAAAGATCCACTCTGTAATAGCAACAAATCTGGTTTTGAATGTTTGGAGTCGATCGAAATCTATCAAAACTTAATGGACGTTCAAATAGATATCTACCATCTGCTCAAGGATTCCTCAGAAAATAATAGTTTGAAGGCTAAACAATTATCCAATAATTTTTCTGGTTTCCTTTATAACTTGTACCTTTATTCGAACTCATGGATCTCATTCCAACAATTTATGGAAGCCTCTAAGATCAACCTGAAAAAACTATGCATTCAAAATAAAGGTATTTTGGATAAAGACTTCGCTTCCCAGCTTTCCTAGTAAGTAGAATTTTGTCGTTAATAATATGTTAGTTTGCTAAGAGTTTTTGAGCTAACTGTGGAATACGAAACGAGATATTCTCAGAATGAGTTAGATATGGTGGCAGAGTTTTTGATCAATGTCTTTGAGACTTTGTTAAAACTTTGTCCATTGAGACAAATATCAAACATTCTTCAATTTTCCAATAAACTAGTTGCATTAGTCTGTAATAAAGCAAGTACTGAGTTGGCCAAACGAATGACAATGGCTTTCTATTCCTTCACATATGAGTTAAGATTAGATGAGTTTTCTGATGCTGAGGGAGAATTCTTATGGAAGATTATTGAATCATTTGCTAGAATCGATCTAAATATAAGGCTACATTCAGATAGTTTTCAGACAAATTACCTTCGAGTCAGCTCACCATATATCAAAATACTTCTTCAAATAAAGATGCGTTTACTGATCCATGCTATCAACCAAAAGAACAGAGAGGTCAAGGAAATAATGCTACTCTTCACAGACATCAGAGAACTTATAAAGGAAAAGATTGAGTCAAGGAAAAGCATAAACAATATAATAAAATATAAATTGATTCTCATAGATGTATTGATTCTGCTACTAAATGATGAAAGTTTGGCAACTCGTGAAAATGGTCTTCTTGACATCTTATTCAATACTTTTGATCTATTTGGGGACAAAGTTTCTAAAAACATGAAATTACCATCTGAATATCTACAAGTTTATCTTGAGAAATTATTGGCCAATATGGACCCTCACGACTGGAGTAATAAAAGCGTCATCCTGAAAATGGACATTATTAATAAACTACTCTATGTTAAGCAGGAGATTACTTTGCAAGACAAAGAGTTTTCATTTGCTTACTCCCTTAAGACCCTGAGCATGTGGAGGTCTCTTATAGAAATTTCCTTGAGCATAATAAAAGGATATTTTCAGACACAAGCTATTGAAAATTTGAACTTTCAACAATATTCTCAAATCATAACAAATTCACGTTCTGATTTGATGATGCACATTCAAACAGAATTTGAGAATCAAAAGTTAGGGACTATATTAATGCTCCAAAAGTAAGCTCAGACATTCATTCTTACTCAAACTTAGATTGCTTATTTCTTTTTCTGAATTTTCAGAATTTTGTGGTTTAGATGAACAAAATGAGACCATTTTGAAAATCATCTTAATAACATATATGTCTTGCAGCAGAATTATTAATAATGGTATCTTATTGATGAATGTCACTAACATATATAGAAATTGAAAACTTGAATGTTAGAAATCTCTATCGAATAAGATTCCAGCAAACGTTAGGCTTATTTCATCTTAAGCTATGCTTCAATTTACTCAAACAGAATAAAGGTGAAGAGTCATGGAAATGCTTTGAATCTTTCTTGAAATTCTTCCAGCTTGAAGATATAAAAAAATTGCTCAAGATCTTCGAGGATGGTACTAAAAATTCAACGGTTATCGAAGATGCTAAGGTAATCTTTTTAGTATTATTGTAAATAAATAGGAATTTACGCTTTATCTTGAAAGTTTAATTGTCATCTTTAGAGTCAAATTCAAAGAGCCAGAAGCAATCAACCAATTTCAGAATTTTCTTCAACTATTTGAAAGAGATGGATTATTTGATAAGTTCAGAAACACAGTTGGGTATATGTTAATGAAAACACAACTACTATTGGTATCTGGACAAATCTTGTATATGAAAGGCTATCCAGCTTATGCTCTGCAAGATATAAGAAAAAGTCTGGACTACATTATTCAATATAAACTTAAATATGAGGAGCATAATCATCTTGAACACATTTTAGGCAATGAACTACAACTGAAAAGTGAGAGATATCCAAGGCACTTCTGTATTGATCAAAACAAACTTATGTACGAGAATCGATATAATATAGCTGCTTTCTTTAGAAGCAAAGCATCTGATCCAATTCCATATATCAACTATTTATTGCCTAGAGCATTCTTGTTGAATTACTCTACTCTTCATATGCTGAAATTACTATCCAAGGCACTCTTTAAACTTTCATCAATATCTTCCAACATTGGGCTTCTACATTATTCGGACTATTATGGAAATATTCTTCGATTATTTGCACCTAGAACTACTCAGCCATTGAGATTAATAAAGCACTATTTTATTAAGGAGATATCAGAATATCGCATTCAGAATACAATTCCTAACCAAGAACTAAAGCATGATGGTTTTAGTTTTCTGAATGATGTTGGAGATTGGCTTTCGGATGTTTCTCCAATTGTGTCTAAAGTTGGAACAAAACAAAGAATATTTAACAATGCAAATTATAAAGAACATATAAAACTGTTACTTGAGTGCATAAATGAAGACAATACGTTACCATCCTCCTGGAAGAATAAGATGGTAAAACTGTTATCAAAATCATCCCCCTCACAAAAGAGTTTAACAAAAAGTCACCTTCATCCAAAGAAATTATGTAGTTTGCTTAAAGTTATCATTTTGGAACCTTCGAAATTAAAGAATATTATATTGCTACCTGATTGGTCAAAAACCTACCATGAAATTTCAGAGTTGAGAATCTTTGAATATCATGAATTATTTTTACACATAATTGAAGATCAGTTGGCAAATAACTTTGGATCAATCCCTGCTGACGAGAAATTTGCATTTGTTCATAACTTGATGATTGTGCTAGATTTCTTCATTCAACTAATTTCTCCACTACACATTAAAAAGACCAAAAAGAGTCTTCTCTTGAAAAATGATTTGGTAAAAATTTATTATTGCTGTTTGAGTGTTCTCCAAAATCAAGATTTGAACAAACTCTTCCAACAGGCAATCTATCAGAACAGCTATTGGTGTGATTGTTGTAAAGATAAAATTGAGATTCAACATAAGAAATTACGACTCAATCCATCCATGAACTCTGAAATAGATCTATTTTTAACATACACTGATGTGGCTTTCACCTATAAGCATCAAATCAAAAGTATTCGGAAAGTGGTCAAATCTAGAAATGGGGAATCAAGGCCGGACTTAAAATATTTAAGAAAAAGCATTAAACATCTTTGTATTGGAGATAAGTCTACTGATGACTCTGACATTAGCTTTCTTCTTAACTTCCGCAAGAGCAAATTTGAAAGGAATAGATTTTCAGTTAAAAATCCAGAGCTCCTAAAATCAATGAATAAGATGATTGGAGACTTACCTATCATTACTTTGAAATTTATACGTGGTGAGAACGGCAAACAATGCATTTTTCTCTCCAGGACTTATTCAATCAGTAAAAGAAATTCAAGTTTCTTAATAGACAATCCTGAACAAACTAATCACTTGTCCGATTTGCTTTATGACTTCAGCAAAATAATTCTAAATCTCGAAAAAGATTTAGAAAATAGTCGAGTTAGAGATAAAAAGTTTTCGAGCAATAATTGGTGGAAAGAGAGATTCGATTTAGATAAAAGAATGGAAACACTTCTTAAAGGAATAGAAAATGTTTTGGACTATCTAAAGGTACTTTGAGTAAAGATGATATTAATTCTTAGTATATGTGTATGGGAGATCTCGAGGAGGAATCACTGAACCTGTTTCTAAATAATGAAACATTACAGTTGGAAGAAGCATTATTAAATTCGCTAACAAATGATGATAATAATACTGAAATACTTAAAAGTTTGTTTGAAAAAGAGGCCAAGAGGCTTTCAGTTATCTTAAAATACCTGATTATAGACAGTGTTTTGGATCCTTCATCTTCACAAATTCAGCTCGTGAAGGAATTGTTGGACAAAACTTATTTGGGAAAATACTTGGATGCTAATTTATGTGATATGCTGTCTTTCAAGGTAGGCAATAGAAATATTATTAAACCTTGTAGGTGCAATCGTTAACAGAAAAGCTACGCCACTTGGCTTCGGGAAAATCTTTACGAAGGAAATCAGTACAAAATTAGAGCTATTAACCTAAATTTGAAGGTGATACTGTTATTAGATGATAACTTTCAGTTCATCCCTTTCGAATGTCTTCCAATCTTTATGAAACAAGGTCAGAGGTTTCTTCGAATTCCTTCTTTAGAATATTTGAGAAGCATGTAATAGATAACCTTACTCGAGATTAGGTTTTAGACACCATGAATATCCTACAGTCAATCTTCAGAACACTTTCTATGTGTTAAATCCTTCGAGGGACCTTGTTCAGACTCAAGAGAGATTTCAGAGGTACTTTGAAGAGTAAACCAAATTCAGAATCCTTTTTGATAATATAAAGGAAAATGAACTGGAAAGGAGTAGTGGGGGCGGAACCTTCTTCAGATCAGCTGACAAAAACTTTAAGGGAGTTTGATTGCTATTTGTAAAAACTTGTAAAATAAAAGTTGAAGAAATAGGTATTTAGGCCATGGGGCTGGAGAAAAGTATTTAAATGAAGGACAGCTAAAGGATGTTCTCAAGATTAAAAGCTCTGTCTTCCTAATTGGATGTAGTTCGTCAAAGCAAGTAAAGCCAGAAAAATATCTCCTTCAAGGAGAAGCAGAATTATCAGGGATTAGTATGGAATACTTGCTTTCAAATTGGTACATGATCTTAATCTTGATTTAACCGAAAGCCCATTCTTGCTTGGCAATTTATGGGATGTGACTGACAAAGACATGGACAAGATGACCCAATATATCCTAGACAATTTAACAAAGCCAAACTCAATAATCAATGTTCTGGATTTAGTGCTTCAAGCAAGAAAGTAAAGTTATATATTTCAGTTTTTAATAGCAAATAGCTTAGCAAAAGTGAAGTATTTAAATGGAGCAGCATTAGTTGTTTATGGATTGCCCTTGAAATTTAGTTATTAAATAAGACGGAAAATCTTTAGTAAATAGGAGTACTTGCTGGTAATGTTTATATTAGACTATTGTATAGATTGTAATTATTGTAAGGTAACCATTTTGGTTTAGAAAAATACTTAAGTTGTACTCTATTTATCAGTTTTTGAAATAAAACAATTTAAACAAAATGAGCAAAGGATTGAAGGAATTTGCATTCATGAAAGGAGGACAAGAGTCTAAAAGTCAAGAATCGAAGAGTTTCCTTTCATCTCTAAAAGGAGTTTTTGGAAATAACGCAAGCCAAGTTGATGAAGAAGATGGTAAATCTGATATAAAGATAAAAAATAACAAGGAACAAGATAGCGCAGAAGACACTGGATTAATAAGCAAATACGCTGGAAGACTAAAGGACTCACTTGCTTCCAATGTGATTGTTAATAAATCAAAAAGTTTGATGAAAGGAGCTCAAGAATCAGTACAAACATCAGTCAACTTTACCAAAAATCTCCCATATATCATTGTTTTATGTGTTGCCGGCACACTCTTTATGTTCTTGGCACTTTTCTTTTTGCCATTGGTAATCATAGCACCTTCAAAATTCAGCTTTTCTTTTGCGATTGGTTCAATTTGTTATCTATCAGCAATTGCATTAGTTAGAGATCCAAGCACATTTATCTCATCTTTGCTGAGTAAAGAGAAATTAAAATACACTCTATCCTACGCTGGATCTCTATTGGGTACTTTCTATTTTGCTCTTATTGCTAAAAGTTACTTTCTCTCGCTTTTCTTCTGTGGGGCACAAGTAATAAAATACTCGTTAAAACTTAACTAGTAGGTTGTTTCCCTCGCATGGCTGATTGCAGTTTCAATTCCAGGAGGTGTTTCTGTGATGTCATTTATACAAAAGGGAGTGAAAAAATGTTGTAGTGGTGTTGTCAGCATGCTTTTCAAATCACAACAAAATAAATCTTTCCTTCCAGTATAAAAGAGTATATAATTAATCCTTTGAAGTAAGCATTCGCGTCTTTTTTGTACTTTTTGTAAGAAATAAAACTCCATAAATTTAAATTGTAAAACTTATCCGACATTCTAAAAGAGTCATGGATCAAAAAGCCCCAACTTTCCAATTAGAACCAAAAGAAGATGAAAGGTAAAATCCTTTTATTCTAAGCTAACGAAAGGTTCTTTCCTTCTAAGGTTCGCAAAGTGATTGAATCAGTTTTGAACGACAGATTGAAAGATGAAGAATATGATCCAAATAAGTCTCCTGCTCTATGTGAGGAATTAGCTAAGAGCATCAGATACAGAGTCAAGGGTATAGTACTGCAGTTTATAGAGTAATTTGATAGATGAGGTCAGACTAGACAGATATAAATTGGCAATTCAAGTCGTAATGGGAGAAATAAAAGGACAAGGTTTAAGAATTACTTCAAAGTGTCTCTGGGATCCTAACTTTGACAACTGGGCAAGCTATACATTCTCCAACGTAATTAATGATCTCAAACTTCTTAATTATACAGGAAAAATTCTATGCAACTGGAATGGTCTTCGGAACCTATTTTGAATAATACTCTTTTCTGTAAGGAGTTACTTGTATGATTCCATGATATTACTTATTCAATCATTTTGTCTTCCTCGCTCGCTGATTGATTTCTCGAATCAAAGTTAATTACATATCTTTACTTGTTGATCTCTTTAATTAACATAAAAGATCAAAAAATAATTTAGTATGGTTAAACTCGACATTAACTCTCCCTATAACGAGAAGCTAACACCTTTCCTTTACAAATGGGACACTGAGTACAGAAAGAATCATGGAGAATATCAATACGAGATTGACAAGATCACTTATCACCTTCAAAGAGCACAAAGAGGAATTGCTCTTTTCGGTTCATGGATTTATCCTAACTTCCATCAAAGAGAATTCCTTTTATTGGACCTTTATAAAAAGAAGCAGCTAATCGGCAGAGTGTTCCCTGAAGAGGTTAATGCATACAAGCCTATTAATCATAACATTACTAATGATTTGGATAAGACTTTCAGCACAAACTGGTATGTACCCACAACCGGAATTGCCATAGGCCTTGGACTCAATGTTTTTGCACATTTATTCAACTTCCAATACTCCTTTAGATTGGGTTTATTCCTTCTTCCAGTCATGGCTGAATATTACATCAGATATTCCGATGCCTCTTCACACATAAGATCCCTACAATTTTTAAATTGGCTCGTTGAATACAGGAAAGCCAGAGCCCAAATTGAAGTTGATTCACAAAGCGTATTCAAGGATAAAGCTAATGTCTTCCAAAAATTCAAAAGCATTTCCAAGAGCACAAAGCCTGTCAAAGACTTATATGAGGACATAGTTAAATTAGTCTCATCAGAGAGCGTTGAAGAACTCTAAATATTAAAATATTGTATTACTTTTATACAAATAAGAAGAACCTCTCATCATCAATGAACAAACCTAGAAAATTGGAGAATTAATTCCTATAGTTTGACCCAATAATCTCTAGATATCATAGCAAGCTAAATTTAAGATGTAATAATAATTGTCACGAGATCATGAAGCTAGCATTGAATGAGTTTCAATGATAGTGATTAAATCAAGTATTTTTTCTCGGGCTCAAGAGTTACGTCGTTAAGACTATGAGAAGAATTAACTAGTAATTGGCCCTCAAATTAATTTATTATTCATACTTATTTAAAACAACAATATTTATTCATGTAATCATTATGGGAGAGTATTGTTCTTTGAGTAGAGTAGGAATAAGTTTACTCTTATAAATAATAGGTAATTTAAATTAGGGTGTTTCTTCTTCGTATGTCTTTCCATTCTTTTTAAGACAATCTAAGAAGTACTTATAAAATTTTTCTTTATTAATATTATCAGCTACATTCACCCATTTTCCATTTCCAGGGCTTTTAAAGGTTCTGCCTTCACTTGGGCTTTTGACTGAGATATCAATCTCAATCTTTCTGAAAGTCGCTAGTTCATCACAACCTAGATATGCTGTACATAGAGTATCCCACATAAAATAATTATCTTCTTCCGTAGGTGATTCTTGATAAGTTAGCGCATAAAATTGCCCAACAAGCTCTGAAACATTATATCTTCTTTGATTTGCTATTCTTTTCAAAAAGTTCTTATCGACTGGTACAGTATTTGTTGCATCCAAAGAGAACATGGTAATATTCAATCCATAATCAAGCAATTTCTTGGAACTTTTAGGATCCCAATAGACATTCCACTCTGCAGTTCTATCATGATGGAATGCTACAACATTTCCAGGGACGTCAATAGCACCAGCCATCCAAACAACTTCCTCAATATTATTCTTGATTTCAGGGTCCTTTTCTAGTGCAGCAACTAAATTTGTGCAAGGACCAGTTAATAAGACTGTTACGGGCTCCTTTGACTCCTTAATTTTTCTGGCCATGAACTCATGACCAGCCTCTTCAACTAATAACTCTTTCTTCATGGGTTGAAGAAGCATTATTGGTAAGTTGTTAACTCTCAATGTTAGGATTCTAAAGTCGTTAGGAAAAGCATTTTTTCCATGGATATGCCCTTCAGCAACAGGGATATCTCTTTCATAAAGTGATAATATCTTGAGAGTTGCTTCAATTGCATCATCCATAAAGCAATCAGCAGGAGTTATACTTATGCCAATAATTTCGATGTTTTCCATTGACAGTAACATCATCAAAGCAACTAAATCCTCAGGATTAGCGTCCTGATCGAAGAAAACCTTACGACGCTTGGTCTTACTGAATACCTGTGAGTTCATTAGTTTTATTTAATCTCAAATTACTAGTTTTTGATTACTCCGAATGTGAAAGTATAATTTGCGAAAAGATATGCAGATATTAGATAATCGACCAAATGGTATATATCTACTTAAAAATAAAGGTATAGTAAAGTTATTGACCTAGTTTTGATAAACCAGTAATCACAACCATGTATTGGACACTACAATGCATTGCTCCTTTGAAATCTCAATATTTTAAACTCTTAGTTAGTATCAAATCTTCCATTTCTAATCTGTGTCTCAAAAAAAATGCATAAAAGATAGATTAATAAATTTTAAATGGCTTCTTCAGAAGATCAAGAGAAAGAAATAACTTTGAACCCACTCGTATCCACATTAAATCTCATAATAATCGCTTTAGGATGAGGACATCAAAAATAATAGAAGGAAATATTTTTCTGTTCTTCTAGTCCTAGGACTCTTGAATAATACAGGATATGTGATTGTGAATTCTTCAGCTCAACGCCTTGGCCATTATTTTCATAAAGATGATTTGATGTCTTTGTTTACTTTGTAATGTTTAGCAATCAAGACCTAATTTGATAGCTGTCTTGTGATTCTTGGCTTCGCAACAACTTTTATCAATTCAAGATATCTGCTGAAGATCAGACACATCACAAAAATTAGAATTGTCGTATTTTGTTACATAACTTCCTATATCGTTCTTGGACTCAGCAATCTAATTCCAAGTGATTTCGGATTTTTTATGGCGCTTTTTGGAACTTTGGTTATGGGAGTCTCAACAACTCTTGGAGAACAAACCAATTTGGGTTATCTATAAGCTATCTGCTTGACTTATGTAGGGTTCTTGAAAGGGTTCCAACCTGACTTGATTAGTGGATGGGGTTCTGGTACAGGCTTTGCAGGAGTCTTTGGTGCTGGGATAAATTTCATTCTAAGATTCGTGGATGTTCCTGGATATCTAGTAAATATAATTTGAGAATACTAATTTTCATAGATTTTTATGGGAATGATTCCCACAACTATTATATATTATATAGGATTTTCATGGTTAGTGGAGAAAAAGGCTCAAATGATTGAGCGCTCAGGACAAAGTTTTCTTAGAATAAATGAAGATTCCACTGACAGGCTTGCAAGCACATCTGTACAACAACCCGATACAAATGATGCCCAAGAAGCTTCAATTAATCAGACATTATCTTGGGAGAATTTCAAAAGAGTTTTCCCCACCGTAGCATATTATGCCATTAATTTGGGATCAGTATTAATACGATGGGAGCATCTAATATTGTAGGTGTATTTTCTTGAATATACAGTTATTACCGCTTTCGCAGACAAAGCCACTCATAAGTTTGCAGATGACGATGAACCTATAAAAAAGAATGTAAGTTTCTCTGCAGTCTAGATTGATTATGAAGGCATTCATCATATTAAACTTGTGCTATCAAATCGGAGTAACAATTTCTAGATCATCCTTAGAATGCTTCATCATAGATAAAGTAGCAATTGTGACTTACTTGCAAGTGATCAACTTTATATGGTGGGCAGTAATTGCCTGGAACCAAACTCTTGATCTGGTTTATCAGTTCTTGATAATGATTTGGGTTGGTCTGATGGGAGGAGCTTCTTTTGTAAACATCTACTACAAAGTCTTGAATGATCCTAAAATTGCCAAGAAAGACAAGGAGATATCGATAAATATAGTTTCAATGTGCAATAACATTGGAGTTATTATGGCAACTCTAACCTCATTAGTGCTTGAAAAAACAATTTATTCAGATAAATAAATAATAACATGATTGCTGTTTTGAATTTCATAATTTCATGAGTTAGTATATTTAAAGACATTTTCAGAACCTATCTCAAATAAAAAAATCGACACGAAATGATAATAATTTCCTGTCAGATATTATTACTCAATACTGTCAATCATGTATAGCTTTAACAACACAACCGTGATTTAACAAAATTGAATAGACTATAGATTATAGGAAATAAGGCAAAAGATTTCTTGGGTGCTGGCTCTGTGAAGACTCAGGGACAGAGTTAAAGATTTTCCATTCTCTTTCTAACTTTTCATCTAATTTGAGGATAGAAGCAACATTTCCACATCTATAGCAATAGTTAGGAGCAGACCAGACAGTAACGAGATTTTTATCGGGGAACCAGAATTGATATCCTTCTTGTACAAGTTGATGTGCCCTGCATATTAGCTCTAGATCGTTTAAGCGAGTGAACTCCTTAGTAACTTTAGCTCCAAATAGCCATCCTGCTCCTCTAGTATTGAAAGCCCAAGTGTCAATATCCTCTGGATCAGACCACATTAAATCACAGAAAGGTCCTTCATGAGGAATTTCAACCTTTCTTTCAATAGTTCTTATTTGGTCCAAGGTTTTAATATCAGGAGATAAACCTCCATGAATGCATAGTACTTTTCCTTCAACGACAGCAGCAATAGGTAGATAGTCAAACAAATCGGTGGTATATTTCCAAGTGTTGATATTTCCATACTTCCTCTGACATTCTTCGTAAAATCCATAAAACTGGGTGATTTGACGAGATTCATGATTACCTCTGAGAAGTGTAATCCTTCCAGGATATTTTACTTTATAGCATAACAAGAGTTGAATTGTTTCGACAGAATTGTAGCCTCTATCAACAAAATCTCCAATGAAGACGTAACTCGAATCTGGAATTTCACCACCAACTCTGAAAAGTTCAAGCACATCGTAGAATTGTCCATGAATATCACCACAAATATTAACTGGAGCTTGAACGGGCTGTACATTAGATTCTTCTGAAAGAATCTCCTTAGCTAGATCGCAGAGAAGCTTATAATCCCTTTCAGGTAAGCACTTACCTGATTTGACTAATTCTAGGCACTTATCAATATCCATTATGAACTAATAAGACTCTTCTGAGTTTGAAAATTAATATTTATATCAATGTCAAATTAAGTATATATTGTCTTATCAGGTAGCGATTTCTAAAAAAAAAAAAAAAGGAAAAAAGTAATAGAAATGGCTCTTTATAAGTGCCAATAAGAGAATATAATAACACAAAACAGTTTGATGTATATAGAAATCATTATCTAGAAATACTCAAAATTTTAGTGAACTGAACAATTAACAGAATAGAACGATGTCAGTAGTAATGTTATTTTAAGCTTGGCAATCCTGAATCAAGGTAGTTATTTGAGCTTCCCGCATTTTTGAACAAGTACTCCGGACGATACTTGTTTCTTTGGTAGTGAATTGGTCTGGAAGCAATGCTATATTTGTCACTAGTCTCATCTAAATTGCCAATATTAACTTTGTAAACTTTGCTTAGTTCTTTCAACTTATTCTTTCCTATATTGGGTATATTGGAAGAGTAGTCAGTTGGCTTGCTATTAATTGCAGGTAGTTTGGAATATTTATTCTCTCCCAAGCCATTACCAGCAAGAGGTGGGAGACGGCTTCCGTGCTTCTTGCCTAGATAATCATCCATGCTAAATAATTAGGTTATTTTATAAAACGATATACTCTAGGATATCTGAATTATCAATAGGTGCATATTTGTTCCTTTTAGCGATTGAATGGATAGGGTCTTTAAGTGGAGATAATTCATGAACCTTTGTGATTGGTTTTCCTCCTCCATAAATGTGTTTGATATTAGCTAAGTGCTTGTCCACGTCCTTATTCAAATCATGAACTCTATAGACTGCAGGCTCTCTTCCACCCAAACTATTTTGATGTCGATGACGTCCTCCGATTTCTGGTCTCTCATACTCCGACTCCTTTTCAATTGATCGCTCTTTTTCTCTCTCTCTTAACTCTCTAAGCAGTTCCTTTTCTCTTTCGCTTCTCTCCTTTAATCTAGGCTTCCTAGGTTCAGCATGTCTTCTCACAGGATTTAAGTTTAAGTCTGCATCAATATTAATTATTGCTCTTTCAGCTTCAATCAAATTTGGTTTAGGTTTCTTTTCTCTTGTCCCATAGATCTTCAAAATATCTTTATGATGTGCTTCCTTGGAGATAGCAGGTAAATGCAATTTGGCAGAATCATCACGATCGATTCGATCCCTTTTGGTATAGTTATCAACACTCTCAGATCCCCTGACAGCTTCCTCAATTACACTACTGTTTTGAGAGGCATCTCTGTGCGCTCCTAAAGAGGTATCTTTGTGTCCTCCTAAAGTTTGCAAGAATTTGTGTTTCTCAACCTTCTTGATTTTCAAAGGAGCATAGTTGGGTTTAGGTAATCTTTCAGTTAAAAAGTGAAGGTTTTTTGGTATTCTGATTGTACTCAGTAGTTGGCTTTGATAGCCATCCTCTATTTCAGTCAAGTGTTTGTCTTCCATTCTCTTGACGACTGCTGGTAATTGAAGAATTTTATCTAGGTTATGACTAAAATGATGCTGGAATTTTACCACATGAAGGTCGAAGGTGAGGAGAAACCTGAAGAAGAGCTCTGATAACATTGTTTAGGTCTTGAGAAAAATGTGTTGGAATTCTGGGATAATAACCTGATTAATGATATTCTAATATTTCAGACTTTACCTCTTAACACTTTTTTATATAAGCCTTCCATATCTTCAGCTCTAAATGGAGGCTTTAAAGTTGTCATTTCATAAAGAACACATCCAAGGGACCAAACGTCTGATTTATGATCATAGGGCATATCTCTCCATACTTCGGGGCTATTCTCTAAGCAAAAATTCTGAATAATTACCTTGCATAGTAGGGGGTACCAGTCTGGGTGTAAAGAAGCCCTTTCTTTGCTACTTTTGATACATTGAGATCTCCTAGCTTGATAGTGCCGTCTTTATTTAGAAATATATTTGCACTCTAGAAATAACTATTCAATTTCTTGTTGGTGATACTTTAAGATCTCTGTGGAGAATTTTTAGGTCATGTAGTGATTTGAGACCTTTTACCATCTAATATAATTAGATAATTGCATTTATTGTATTACCTGAATAAAGATATTCCAAATTTCTGGCTCTGGAAAAAGAGTTCCCTTCTTTTGATGCTCAACAATTTTCTGAAATAGGTCCCCGTTATCTGCGTATTCCATAACAATGCTTAATATAAGAAAATGAACATTGAGTAAATACCAAAGAGAGTTAGATGCCTCATCGAGAAATGCTTCCTTATAAGCAATCATGTTTGGGTGTCTAATGGATGCAAGTATACGGACTTCGTTTAGAGCATTTAACTTCTCTTTGTCGGACAAGCTCATCAATTTGACTTTCTTCAAAGCGTACTCTTGCCCATCCGAGAGTCTTTTTACTTTATAGACACTGCTGTATGCTCCCTCTCCTAGCCATATAAACGAAAATTAGCAGGAATGTACCTAGTTTGGAAAGGACTTGAAAGTCTTTAATAGACATTTTGTATGTTAAAAATATAAGTTATAAGTTAGGAGTTGAGAATATGAATAAAATTTATCGAATCTACAAAAGTGATAAGGGTAAAATCACTAATATTTCTCTTTTAAAAGATGTTCTTTCATTATTCATAGACTACCGACTCTTGTATGTTCAATTGAGGCTTGCATTTCTAGTAAAGTATTTTACTATAAATTTCATTAAATGCAGCAAAATAGTTTAATTTATTGCCACTACATATCAGGATTCGAGGAGTACCGTAAGTTCCTGGGAACTGAAGGACAGATTTTCTATGACTCAAGAGCAAATACATTCACTTTCAGAAATGGATTTGACTTCGAAACTGCGATTCCCAGAGAAGGAGCTCTGATTGCAGATAAAAAATTCCAATTAAACATAAAGTAGATGATAATAAGCCAAATATGATGATTTTAGCGAGAGGATAATCGCTCTCTCTTATTCGAAGCAAAAGAGAATGGTGGCCGTACAAGTTTCCATTTCTAATATAGTAAAATCAATTATAATCATTTCAGAGGATAATAGAGAATTATCAATCTTGAAAACAAAAAAGAACATTCATTCAATTTGAAACAGTCTGACAAATTAGTTTCTATTGCGCTATTTGACTGGATTTGGAAAAATTCCTCTTCGTTAGATTTCTTTATAGTGGACAACTACAACATTCACTACTACAAGATGGAAGATAACAAGTTTTCATTCAAAGAACTTGGAACAATTAGTATTGACTTGCCATACGCATGGTTTGAAGTAAATATTATTAAAAATAATATTGAGTTATAGCCGAAAAGCGAAACATTATTGTTAGCCAATTCAGCAGGCTTTTTCCAAGCTACTCAGATGGACCATTTTGTCAAAACAAAGAAACTTAAGGGACCTAGTTTTAATATTGACTTAAGAACAGATAATGAAACACCAAGTAAATTTCTTATCTATCAAGTTAATAAATAGTGAATATTTCACAAAAATCAGTTAAACATTTTTATGCATTGCCTTCCACCAGGAACAAAGACTTACTTTTAAAGGACTTGGGAGATGACAATGTTAGCAATCATGCACATAAGATTGCTTTTATACACATGTAATAAAACAAATTTTCTGTAACAAGTTAGGTATGGAGTTCCATCTCTCATTCACATCAATACCCATCTTGGAAAGGTGTTTATTTACATGATTACTCCGGAAAAAGTAACTCCCTATAGCCCACAATTCAGTGTCCCTTGTGAAGGTAGCGTAGTCATAACAAAGTTTTAATTAATAGGGCTTTATAGCATCAGCTTGGTGGATAACCTACTAGTTATCAATAATATTAGTGACAAAATTACCTTCGTTTACGATACCAAAAAATCTAACCCTATTCAAACTGTGGGATCTCCTCAACCAATTCCATTGGTTGAAAATCAAAATGAAAAAATATCTTCTGAAGAAAGAAAAGTCGAAGAACCTGCAAAACAAGAGCCTAGTGAAGAGAACAACATTGTATCGGAGAATGCTGTGTCTGATAATACTGCTTCTGATACTCAAGCCAATACAGAAGTTACTGAGGGGACCGCTTTAGAAAGTACAAATCTTCAAGAGTCCTCTCCAACAACTGAAGTAAAGGAGAATACGGAAGAAGCTATTAAAGAAAGTTCTGAGCCAAATGGCAAAATTGAGGATAAAAGTTTAGAATTTCCAATTACAACGAATCCCATTTGTAAACACTTGCTAAGAGATATTTAAATCAATAGATGAGAATACAGCAAAATTTCTGGAGTATGCTATAGTATTTGACATGAAGAATATGGGATTACTGAGATATAAAATCGATGCTGCCAATATATCAAAATTCCTTGATGATAAAGTATGTAATAATATATTTAGATTAAAAGGAAGGTGGATAGTTTATTTTTCTTGATAAGAAGGAATGGCTGCAAGGATATGGCCCTAGATTTCTTAAGGAATATGATTGAGAGAAAGGTAGAAATAATGACCCTTTCATTCATTTTCAATAAATTCGCTGAAGTCTACAAGAGGGCTCAAGAGGAAAGGTAATAAAAGATAACTTCTTCATAATTAAATAGAGATGGAGCCCAAGAATCACAAGCCATGCTAACTCGTTCTCAGACATCTCCTCCTAAGAAACTAAGGTCGCCTAACTTGGCAACTTCCACTCAATTATCCTCAGAAAAAGATTTGAAAATTTCAACTCAATATAATGTCGTTATACAATGGGACCTTCATTCCAAGATATTTGTTCCTTTGTCAGAAAAAATGGTACTTTATTTGAAACATTGATTAATAAAATAGGATTTTGATCAAGTATATTTAATTAATGTTCTTTTGGAGTATTTCAGAGTTTCAATGGGTAATCATAGTTATAAAAGTTTAATTTGGTAGAAAACAATATATCAGTGCTTGATGAAACACAGGCTGTGTTCTTTAAGCTAATCTTAAAAAATAAACAATTTTCTCTCTTGAGATTTTTGCTACAGTTCCACTGCTTCCATGATAACATCGAATTAGCAGAAGTTTTGCTCAAATTAGGAACAGCTGATAAATCAAAATTCAAAGGTAATAAGATACGTTTCATGTTTGATAGAGGTAGAAAGTCCTGCAAATGGGTTCTCGAAACTGATCACTGATGAATACGTCCCTGATATGTCGCAAATGGGTCTTGATATGCTATATCGCTTGAAGCTAACAAATAGAATCATTGAATATCTGTTGGGAGTAGGACAAGTAAATAATATGATAAAAGTCTTTCATTCGTTCAAGATTATGGATGCTCTTGAGATTGCTAAAAAAGAAAGATTCCAAGACATTAACCCAAAGCTCTTCTTAGAGGCTGCTATTAAAGAAGGCTCTAGTGTTCATGTGAATGATGTTATCAGCTTTTTCTTAAATGTAGGAATTACATTCAAATGTTGATTTAATTAGAACACCAAAAAAACCAAAAATGAAGATAAACCATTATTTGGTCCAGAAATTATAGAGTTGATCATGCATTTTCAAAGAGAGTATTCATTACAATAGATAATAAGAATGGATCTTGTACTTGTATACATCTCAGAGTAGCTAAACAAATCATTTGTGTTATCATAATTATAAAAATTTGATTCAGCTTTTAACGAATTCTAAAATGAATATATCTGCAACAATGGAATTTCAAGCCAGAGTCAATCAAACAGGCGCTCAGATTGACCAAATGTACGAGTCAGTAGCTCAATACATTGATAAATATACAATTCACCTTAACTTTATTCTTCAGCTTATTTCTAAGCTTGAATCATACAAATTGGGATTGACTATTGAAAAAATCCAAGAGAAAGTTACAAACCCACAGGTTTTATCTATCATCAATAGCATGAATTCACTCTTTACTACTGAATGTGCCAAAATAATATCGGATAAGTACATTAACACTTTCAAAGACTATCATAATAAAGTTTTGAAACAGATTCAGATCTTGGCAGAAGATTTTAAAAAACTTGAACAAAAATTTATATATCTACAGAGAATGGAGATTCAGAATCCTCAAAGGCCAAAATTACTTGATGACATTATTGCAAAAATGAGATCTCTAAATGAGAAATTAAGTAGGGAGATAAAATTTTACTCTTATGACCCTCAACTTTTCTTTGATAATCCTGACCAAAAAGTGAGAGCAATAAAGAACACTATTGACTCACATATTCAAAAAGTACTATCTAATTTAATATAATAATTTTCCCTTTTTCTTTTTGCCATCATGAAAGTAATTTATACAAACAGATGCATGCTGTAAAATAAAAATAATCAGAGTGAATCAATCAATCGAGTCTTGGAAAATTAGATCACTTAGATATTAAATTTAGGGTGTAATAATTCAGCTTTATCAGCTCTTATGTTCTTTGAAGAACTCAAAGTTATTCTCTGAGGATCATATAACTGCTTTTCAGAGGAGGCTGTATCTGGTCTGGTCAAGTTAGGAGATTCAGGTTTATTAGTTTGAGCTTGTGTAGACCCAGTAACCCCGAAATATGGGACATTTCCTTGGAAAGATTGTGGGTTTTGATAGTAATCTAAACTTAAGATGAGAAGGAAGTTTACTTACTTTGTCTATAATCATACTCAGGAGGATAATCACGACGATTGGGAGAGACATAGAGAGGAGGCTTGTTGATGGTGGGAAAATTGCCTCTTAAAGGTGACTGAGACCTAATTTGTGGGTTCTCAAAGGCTGTCCTGATTTGGCTACTGGGACTAATATATTATGCTACGTTATTTTTATATACTTTTGAATAAGCTGATTTATGCGATTAGAAGGGGTGCTGTCGAATACTGTATTGAGTTTGAAATTTTGTTCGATATTTCTTAGTTCGTTATCATAGAGGGATTTTTCCATATCTATTGCATTTAATTTAATGGTCTTTCACACTTACTTGGAATAGTCTTTTCAATACCACCTAATAGTTCTATATTTCTTCTTAATTTAAGTTCTTCCTCAGTGAGACCATGAAGATCTCCTTGCTGTTGGATAAGGCTTGGTGGATTGAGATTTTGGTTTGTTCTACTTCCTTGAACATGCCAAGGAGAATGTGTGTCTTTAGTATGGAAACCATCAGAATGTAAAAAGATATTTTGTTGATTTGTGATGTCGTTTATAGGTTTGCTTCCGTATATAGGGCTGTAGAATTGACTTTGGTCATAAGGATAGTAGAATTTAGAGTTAGCATAAGGATCTGTATAGTTTTTGTTTGGAGGAGCGAATTGGTTTGGAGGTTGCATCAAGCCTAATTCTTCTGGAGACTTCACATTATATTGAGGATACTGTTGGAGATTGAATCCTGTTACTTCATTATATCCTTTGAACAGTCTATTGTAATTTGACAAGAAACTAAAGGATGATCCAATAATTAATTTGAAATACCTAGCGTCTCCAACAAAAGGATATCTAATATATTCCCCTTGAAACTGTGGCTCAATTTTTTCACCTTCTTTATGCTCTGGAATGAAAGGATATCTGTTATAAATTTCTGCAGGATTTCTCACAAAATCTGGCTGTGGAAGTTCTTGTTTTTCGCCTTTATTTTCAATAACAGAAACTCCAGTTTTCTTAACAAATCGTTCATAGATCCTTTTACAATTCAACAAAAGCCGAATCATTATTACTTATCTTCATATTTTTTCATGATCTCTGTAATATTTTTAGGATCAGAAAACTTGATCTTTTTGAGCTTGCAGATTTCAGCGGCACATTCTTTGACTAACTGCTGTTGGACTATTAAACTTAAGAGGGAAACTATGCCTTTTACATTCGTCGTCACTCATCGTTAACTTTTATTTGCTTAATTTTGAACTGCTAATTATTTGAAATTTTATAAACAACTCGATATCAAGTTTAATACTACAGAGAAAAAATTATCGCATCATAGAGAAAAAGTCTGGATAGAGAGGCATTTGCCTTTTTATGGCATCAATAGAATCCATGTATATGATTGACTCTTTGTTTTCAATTTTTAATGATTCATTTTCTTCTTCCATTTGTTCTGATATCACATGCACTTCTAATCTTTTAGTATTTTCAAAAAGTAGATCATTTGCAAATTCAACATATTTTTCCAATTGAATGGTATCTATCTCCTTTGAATATTCATCCCCTTCAAATAAGTAATAAAAAAAAATGATTTTACTTCTATTAAAGTAGTATTGGTGTCGAATCAATTCCTCCCAAAGTTCATCAGTTTCATCAATGAGAGACAGATGTCTTTTTGTGTATTCTAGTTTTTTAGCCTGAATAAATTGTTTGAATTCTTCATGACTCAAGTGCGATAGTTTTTCCTTCATGCTCATCAAAAAGGCATCAATTCTTGTTCGAATGAATTGGGGAGATTTTACGTCAGACTGCACATATAGCACTAAGTGATATACTCCTCTCATTCCTTTTGTAACACTTGAAGATAAATCATCCATTATTCCAACTTACCAATTCACGATATACCCTAATTGCTCTTTTGTTCTAAGTTGATCATAAAACTCCTCTCTCAATTGGTATTCAAGGACTTCCATCATGATCCTTTTCTTTGTTTCAGGCTGTTTGATTTGGAAGTAGACATAGATTGAAGAATTTGGATTAGGTTTTTCATTTAAATCTGTCCTACGAAGCTTATACTCATAAATCCAGCATGTGTCCTTTGGAATATTAATAGATCTTGATTCAGGAATATCGTTGTTTCTGAGAGGGACGACTTCTGGTCGATGCTGAAAGATAACTTCTTCAACAGTTTTGACTGTATTGTGGACACTCTCTTCTGTCAAATTACCAGTAAAGAGCCACATGAGTTTGATATGACGTAGAAATCTCTTATGGAAGTGCAACAACTGCTCAAAATTAATGTCTTCCAAGGCTTCTGCTTCATCCTCGAAGTGATAGAAGTTTCCAGTTTTACACACACATTCACCAAGAACTCTCGCTGTAACATAGGCTTTACCTTTACTGAAGTTTTTCTTTCTTTGTAAATGATCATGACGAAGGTCTTGAAAAACTTGTTTCAATTCATTTGGTTTAAACTCCAACAACTTTTTGAAAAATGTAGATACTAAATCTAATATGGTATCACTAAAACCTTATAATTTGAAGATAGTTAGTTTATTCTTACCAGTCACTTCAAGATCAAAGCCTCCAGGGGACAAGTCAAACCACAGCGATAGTTTGGCACACTCTGCAAGATAGACGACTTCTTGTGTATGATATCTGTACAAAGCTACCCATAATTTTGCAAGCATGTAGCTCTCTAGAGATTTTCCAAATGAAGCACTACCGAATTAGGACATTCAGGATTGTTATACTCTTTGCTATATATTCTACAATAAGCAGCTCCTTTTGGCAAATTGTATTTATTGTCTTTCTTCATCCAAATGACGCTCAACTTATGATCCTCTAATCTGATAGGTTCATCAGGAATGTTTTCATTCTTTTCATAGTATAGATCAAACCTCTTTGGTATGAAAATATTTTTAGGAGGTAGTCCAAGCTTTTTCTTAGTAATCTTTGGATTTAGTTGGATATTTCCGTTGTACAATTCGAAAATGTCTTGGTCAAATTGTTGGACACTATACTTAATAGAGTATATGTCTTCGATTAGATAACAATCTGGCTCACACTTTTTGGATATCATGTAGATTCTAAGATTCTTAATGTCTAATTTATTGATTTCCTCCTTGATAAATTTTTCATCATATTCTTCGAAAAAGTATTTGAGTTTTAGGACATCTTCAAATGGATAATAGAGCATTTTTGGGCTGAGATTTGTCACAACATCAACTGGTTCTGATTTCTCCAGATATTTAAAATTGATTTCATTTTGTTGTTTAATTTCCTCAAATATCCATTTTTCATGGCCTTGCTCTTTGATAATTCTGAGATATTGGAAGACATATCCAATAACTTCCTTGTAATTCTCAAACCCCTTTGGAGTCAGCTTAATTCTAACATTAATGACTCTGAATAAATTCATTTCATCATCTCTGCTCGCGTCTAGCTCTGTAGCTAATCCCTCTTCCCTCAAAAAAGAAATCAAGGAATTCTCTCCTTCATGACCAAATAAGTGAGTAATTATCTTAGCCGGATCCATTTTATAATATTGAACAGATGAGCCGGGTACGATCCAGTAAAAATCAAGATAATCATTATCCTTTATGGGGACAATCTTCCACATATTTCCTAAATCCTTTTCATCAAATACTTGTTCATTGAAAACTCTTCTTTGTATGGGTCGCTTGGGGACCTCGCTAAAATATTGAATCGCCCACTTCTCAAGGGTATCTAGGTCAGACTTGCTATAAATGCAAACTTTCATCAGATGAGAGCTAAAAAAATTTGTTAAAGTTGATAAGTTGATAATTGATACCTATAATGATTATTATAGAACTTTATGACTTCATCGCGTATAGTTGGTATGTTGAGAGTCTTGAGGTTGCCCACTGTAAACTTGCAAAATGAACTTTCAGGTTTAGAACTCTTTCTAAAGAGATGGTATTCTCTCCAAAAATCTTGAACCAAGTACATCTCATTTTCAGAATTGACAGCCTAGTGAATCAGATTAGAAATAACGCAAATACATTCATCTCTCTATCTATACAGGATTCGCTGAATAAAGGTGCTATAAAAAATTGTGCTAATCTATCAATTGCACCCTCGAATGCTTCATTAGCACAATCAAGATAATAAGTTGTTTGAGTACCAGTTGTGTAAGCATTATTTGTGCCAGAGTTTTGATTAATGTATTTTCCATATTCAGATTCATCTGGATATTTTTTACTTCCCATAAATAGCATGTGCTCCAGAAAGTGTGCCATCCCTTGAACCTTGAGGTAAGCTCAAATATATAATTTTGGATTACTTCGAAAGGATCATCACAATCCCCTACATCGACAGACACACTAATTGCAGATTTATCAGCATCTATAAAGCTAATCTTATTAAACCCTAGATTTACTGCTATCATGAACCAGAAGAATATCCATGTCATTAGACAAGCGAATAAATTTATAAGTATTTGTATCACTAGGACTCTTAATTAGCTTAACATCCAGTTCCATCTCAACAAAGACGAATTGCAAAAATGTAATAAAATTTAAAATTAGTAGAGAAATCTACAGTTGATTAAAGTTGTACTCAGTAACTGGAATAATTTTCAATTATCATATAAATGAGACAGTATTTGAGTACTGATCATGAATTCATATCCTTTTTATCATGAAGCCTTTAGATTTGGTTGCACTTGAAAAATATACACTGAAAATTCATAAATAAGAAGTCAAAGAACATCATTAACTGGCTAAAGTGACAGGTTACTAGGGTTTTGGGTCGTGAATTATTTGTGCCATGAAACTATTTAGATGGTGTTCTCCTAATTGCAAATAAAACACTGTATATTCATGAATCAAGCCCGAGAAGTTTTTGAATCTTATAATTTGTTTTTAATGCAAGATTTTACACATTTAGAACAATCATCTGCTACCAGCAGAGAACAAGAAGATGAGGAATTGGTTATACATCCACAAGCTGATAGAGATAATGTTTCTAAGGCCAATCACAAACCACTCCTCCCTCTGAATATCTCTGATTTTAACAATTCCCTCAGAATCATGGGATTGTCATCTATCTCAATGATTGGGTCAGAAATGCTTTATTGCATATCAGATTTCATTACGATGTATTATGTTGGGCATATGAATGATCCTGTGCAGATTGCAGCTATTGGGTTAGGTTCAGTTTGGTCCTTTGCAGCATGCTTGTGCTTTGTATTTGCTCTTGATAGTGGATTCTCTACACTAGCTTCCCAGGCTTTTGGAGCAAAAAATTTCAATAAATTAAGTGATCTATTTCATCTCTCAGTAGTGCTCTACTTAGTGATTTTAACTCCACTGTGTCTTGCTCTTACATTTTCTGAAAATCTGTTCAATTTAGTAGGAATAAATTCTGATGTTTCCCGAGAAGCCAATAATTATATAATTTGGAACATTCCTGGCTATATTTGTATAGTGTTATTTGAAGTCATCGCTACTATGCTAAGGGCTCAAAATATTTTTTCTATTGGCGTTTACACACAGATCTTCACTTCTTTCCTGACGTGGTTTCTTTGCCATCTGTTTCAGAGAGTATACAATCTGGGACTGATAGGATTTGCCATGGTTAAGAATATAAACCTTTTTATGAACGCATTGATATTGATCATATATGTACAAATGAAGAATCCTTGCCCTCAAGTTTGGAAAGCTCCTTGGAGGAATATTAAACTAATTGAGTTATGGACATATTTTAAAGAACTTCTTTCCCTAGGTGGATCAAGGTATCTTGATATGGTATCTTGGGAGATCAACTTATTAATTGTAGGAATGCTTGGAGATAGCTCAATCACAGCAGCTCATTCTTTAATTACAAATATCTCCTTTTGGTGTTATACCATTCCATTGGGAATTTCCATGACAACTGATATTTATGTCGGAAATTCGTCAGGAGCTAATAACTCTTATCAGGCAAAATTGTATTCATTAGCTAGTGTATCACTTAATTGTGTCTGCCTACTTATTATCTTGACCAGTCTTAATCTCTTTGATGATACAATAATTAATTATTATACTGAGGAGCCATCGATTAATCCAATAATTCATCGGATGCTTCAAATTTATAATCTTGTTTTCATCCCAACTTCTTTTGTGGTTATCTTCTCAAGGATTCTTCGTGGTTTAAGACAAGCTCAATATGTATTATATTCTTCCATCTTTTCACAGTATTTGGTCGGAATCACTATTGAGTACCTACTAGGAGTCAAGATATTCAAATCGTTTTCGATTATTTGGCTTGGAATGGCTACTTCAGCAACAATTAATTTAATCCTGATGGGGTTGAAAATCAAAAAGATAGCTTGGGAAAAAGAGGTCGAGATTATTCATCAAGAAATGCAAGAACGGATTGATCTTAAATAACCACCTCATTTGTTCAAGATATACTGAAATGATATGGGCTTCAAAATTATAGTGTATGGCGATTAGTCATACCTTATGAAACCTGCAAATTTATTATACAACATGGAATATGAATTGCTTGTATATATGCAGAAGACGTAAGGTTACTATTCAGTATTTTCATAAAAGAGCTTGTTATTTTTCTAAAGATTTATAATTATAAATTTATTGCAGTCTTCACAAGGAACAAAGAAAATCTAAATGAGTGCAAGATCATTTAGTCAAACTCAATTTGAAAAAGCCTTTGAATATGAGAAAGTTACCTTTATTGCTTGGATCAAGCTTAGGAGATATTTTCTACTTACAATGCTCTTAATTTTAATTCATGATGTGATAAGCAGAATCAGATCGTCTCAACAAGGTCTTGCAAGCAAAATTATTTTCCCAATTGTTTTGTCTGTGATTTTAGCATCAATAATAATCATTCAGGCTTTGATAACTAAAACAGAAGACGCTAAAAAAAGATTAATTTTGGAAGTAGTAAATGACATTTATCAGATACTTGTGCTTACATTATTCATCTCACTTGATCATGCTAATTCCATGGAGAACGAAGTATCTCTATATTTTTATGAAGAGGCTTTTAAAATCCTGGCTTTGATATTTCTTGGGATGAACACTTTATATTTTTGGATCTCAAAGCTAATCCTTGTGGCTGCTGTGATGGCTACTGATTTGATTATAATACTCAAATGGGGTCATGAGGACACATTTGAAATATTGGCTCAAGGGGCAGTGAGAATATTCTGCTTTGTAGGCCTAGTGTTTATCTATGAGAGAATGAAGAAAACAGCGTCTAAGTCATATGTACTAGGGAAGACTCTAGAGATCTCATTAAAAAGATTTATTGATTTTTTGGATCAGGGAATTATAGCTCTTGATAAAACAGGAAAGCCTCTTTATTGGAATAAATATTTGTCAAGTCTATTGGAACAAGATAAAGTTTTAGGAGAAGCTTTTCCAAATTTAGACTTGAGCTTGATTCAGAATATCAAATGGAAAAAGGATTTTAGTAAGATGCTAATGAGGAATAAGACAGGAATTAGTCGTGCTACCTCTACTGATCCACTTTTTTGGGAAGACACAACAACAACTTCGTCAGTAGAAAAGCCTCAAAATCTAAAAGGAATTATACAAGTATTAACATCTAAGTGGACTCAGACGATTGATTACTTCGAAGAATTAGGATATGAAGGAAGATCATTTATGCTTTTTGAAGCTGAAAAAGATGACTTACTGTTAGAGGTGAAAGTGGGAATAACTATCTACCAAGAGCATCAATCGCTTATTGTGATAATTAGTAATATCACAGAAAGAAATAAATTAGAACAATTGCAGGAAAATATAAAATTCAAGGATTCATACTTGTTATCAATTTCTCATGAATTGATGAATCCACTACATGGAAGTTTGAGTTTCTTGCAAGGAGCTTTAGAAGAGTCATCAATCTCAAAGACAATAAAACAGGAATTTTTACTGCCAACAAAAAACAGTCTAAATTTTCTCCAATATCTGATTAATGATTTACTTGACTTCACAAACCTGCATGCTAATACTCTGAAACTGCGATTCCATGAGCATTCCCTAATAGAAACTGTTGAAGAAGCAATAAATCTCATCACGCTTCAAGCCAAGAAAAAAGGATTAGAAATAAGCAGAGTGTTTGAGATTCCTCAAAGTTTGATGTGTACTACTGATCATAAAAGGCTTCTTCAAATATTACTGAATTTACTGGAGAATGCTCTTCGTTTTACCTTTAAAGGAACTATAACTGTACGAGTTAGTAAGAAAACATACAAGGAATATTCTATTTCTATTGAAGATACGGGAATAGGAATGCGAGAGGAAGAAAAGCTTAGAATTCTAGATCATCAAGGAAAAATTACTAAATCCTTTTTTGCTCCAGGTTTTTCTTTTGATATTGGCTTTGGTCTACTTATATCAAATGAATTAGCAAAGAGATTAGGACCAACAGCAAGACCTCAAGACTGTGGATTATTTTGTCAATCAGAGTTTCAACAAGGTTCTATATTCGGTTTCACTTTAGAAGATAAGAGTTTTAGCGAAAGTATTGGAAGATCAGGATCTCATTATCAGATACATGTACTACCCGAGATGCTGAGTGATAATAGAAGTTATGATGTTGAGTTTGAAGAATCCTCTGAAATTCATCAAGATAGTCCGAATACTTTAACACCTCATTTTCTTTCAAACAAAATTCATATGGAAAAACAGAATTCTCACTTGAGCAAATTCCATACGAGATGCTATTGCCCTGAAGTACTGTTGGTCGATAGTGAAATGTTCAGTATTACATCATTGGAACGAATTTTAAATATCTGTAATTTCTCTACGCTCTCTTCTTTCAATGGAGTAGAGGCCTTAAATCATGTGAGAAAAAGGAAGGAGAACAAATGTAGCCGACGTTGTCGATTTTTCGAGCTAATTTTTGTGGCAGGAAATATGCCACTTATGAACGGTTGCGAGTTTATTAGTGCGATTTATGATATGGTTAAAAAGAACGAGATACCAAATGTCCCAATCATAGCTTGTCTATCAACAGTTGGTGAAGAGTATGGAAAAAAGGCTCGTGAATTGGGAGCTGTTGATTGTTTAATTAAACCCTTTACAAAGGATAAAGTACTTCATATCATTGAAAAACTTTTTTAATTTACTACTCTCTCGAGGAGTTATATATTGGCAAAGATATATGATTAAATTACTCAGAATAAGAAACAGGTTTTTTTGAAAATGTACATGAATTACAATTGGATGAAATTACTTTTTAGCTATATATTTGGGATGGAACAGTAAAGAAGGATTGAGTTTAATATCATAGAGTCGCTGAGCTCTTTCCTGGGGACTACCTCCACATTTTAGGCCAAGGCGGCTAAGCTCATGCTTGATATGGTCGGGCCCTAATTTGATCAGATCTTCCAAAGAATTTATCTTTGTAAGATCAATTTCAGGATATTCAATCGCTTCTGAAACTGTAGTTTGAGTTGTACTAACTTCTTTTTTGTCTGAAATATCTGGTTTTTTATTTTCCTCTGTAGTTGTTTTATCAGAATCTGGTTGTGCAAGAATCATACTAAGCTTAGAAGTAATCTTGTCCATGTTTCCATTCTCAGTTTCTGGTTTTGTTGCATCGGATTCAGTTTTGACTTTTTTAACTTCTTTTGATTTTACTTCTGAATCTTCAGTTTTTGTTGATTTTCTTTTTAGGCCTTCTTTAATGGAGGATCCTAATTCATTTTCCCATTTTTCAATCTTGTCTTTGAATTCTTGTTTGAGCTTTATATCACTCTGTGCTCTTAATGTGTTTTTTTGTTGTTCTTTGAATTCATTAATTTCTTTTTGTATTCTTTCATCTTCTTCCTTCTTCTTTTTAACCCACTCCAACATCTTTTTATGCAAAGTCACATTCCTAATTCTCCTACCTTGAAGATCTCTACTCGAATCAAAATTTGTAATTTTTCTTTTGGCTATAGCTTGTCCTCTCAGAAGGGATCCAAAGCCACCTTTACCACCCTGCAAGTTTAGATTTACATCAATAATCGAACCACTTTTCACACGGAAAAGTTGGAAAGAGTTATATAAGAATTTGCCATTTAAAATCAAACTTTGATCTTCAACTAAAATCCCAGTCTTTTGGTAAATCTGATCTTTAAGGTTATCCAAGGAACATGAATCGGAAATGAGTGGGATGCTAAGAGAGTGTAATAAGCTGTCAGGAGTCCTAAGATAAACTTGCATAGATAAATTGAAATGAAAATTAATTATATCAAGTTGTAGGCTAGATTTCATCAAGCTCACAAATATATATACATTTCAATGATGAAATATATTATTAGAGCATTCTGTTTGGCAACAGAGGTATACTTCTGACGACTCAAATACTCTAAGATACAATTAAAACATGTAGTGACAAGAAATTGCGATATTATGAAGCTATTTTAAAAATCCTATCAAAAGAGGATCTAAGATAGTGTTATACTTAGAAGATGTCATTGTCATAATTTGGGGTGTCATTCTGGCTTGGATCAAACATTTTAAGTCGCAAGCTTAGATCATAAGCTTGTGTTCTAAGCTTTCTAACTTCCGCTTCACGAGAATTAAGTAGTATGGTTAATTTGTCGTTTTGCTCTTGTAGGTCCTAAAAGTTTAAGAAAAGAAGTTAGCTTTTATATACTGTGGCCTTTTGTCTCTGTTTGTTGAAAGCTTTAACCAATATAGCTTTATCCTCTTGAAGCTTTTTTGTTTCTACCTGACACTTCTTTTCCGTTTCATCTATCAGGTTAAGTCTAATGAGAATAGCATTCTACTTTTTATTTCAAACAAGACTTTTGCAAGTAAGTCACGTGCCTCATCCATACTATTTAATCTTTGTAATGAATCAATAATTTCCGCAGACATGTTTCTCATCTCCTCGAACTTTTGGTTAAGATTGGGCTCCTCCTCTTGTATGATTTCTGGCTGTGGTTTATTCTCAATAATATAGACACCTAACATAATTATAACTCATTTTGGAATCTAATTACATTTTGATGGCTTTTTTTGCACTTGTGGGCTTAGTTGTAGTTTTCTTATATTTCTATCAGCAGTTTCTTTCAACTTTGGGGCAGTTTGGATGCCTTTCTGAAGGATTTCTGTTGCGATCTCTAAATTATTATCGCAGTCATCCAATACTGTATATAGCTCCTACAACAGCTTTTAAAATCATAAAATTTGGATTATACTTTTTCTTCTACTTTAGGGAAGTATTGCCTGAGTAATTTCATGTTCTGAGCAACGAGGTCTGCATTTATTTGCTGCATCAAATTTCTGGAGTAGGGATTTTGGGATGTCTTACATAGTTTATTATGATAAAGATTATTCCTAGGGAAGTCATCAACCAGAACCTCGTTGAAGTTCTCTCCAAAGTTTCTCTTGCCGACAATAAGGGACATTTTCTGCTAATTCAAATTTAAGATTTATTAAAGACGACCAAAAGGAAATTTTTACTCAGATCAAAGCAAAACTGATCAAGATTGGATGGGAAAAATTCTAGAAATATCCAATTTTAAAGTTTAGAGTTCACGATTGAACCTCTTAATTATAGCCTTTCTGTGTCTCCTGCTTAGAAAAACACACTTAAAGATTCAAAGACCTACAGGCTAAGAAACTTTGAGGCTTATGTAATTGAAAGGTACATTTGAGATCTTAGGGAGATAGAATGCATTTAAAGTATCTTAAAGTAAGAGGTTGACAATTTAGATCTATAGGAAATGTTATATTTTACTACATTGTTATGGGAAAACTTTATGTAGCATAAGTCTATATAAATGACTTCCTGGATGATGAATATCCTTGATGATCAACAAAGGTCTGAGTGATTGTTTTGTTCAAATTTCCACTAATCGAATCTCTTAATCTGTCATATTCATTTCTCAATCTATTCAGATCATCTTCATAGTTCCTCAGATGCTTTTCTTGATCAGTAATTTTAGCTTTTAAAGCTCTTTCCACATCCTCCCATCTTCTGACCTCATTATTATGGTTAGTAATGATCCTATTAACCTCTTGAATGCCGAGCTCTTTAACTCTATCAATTTCTCTTCTGAGGTTGTTGATTTCGCTCTCAAGTCTTCCAATATGTGCATCTCTAGTTGTAACTTCGTTACGAAGCTTGTCAATATTTACATTAGCCATCTCTAGTTGTCTTCTCAAATCGTTAGCTTCATTCTTCAATCTAGCAACATCTCCATCATATTGAATCCTAAGATCCTGAAGTTGTCTTTCTCTGGTTTGTAAATCCCTAATGACATCTTGATTCTTTCTCAAAGCAGATTCCTTTTCATCTTGGGTTTCTCTGATCTGTGCCTCTAAGTCTTTGATAACCATCTGCCATCTATTCTTTTCGTCTTCTCTCGTCAAATTAATTTGTCTTCTAATCTCATCTTCAAATTCCACTTTCAACTTAGAGATGTGATCAGTCATAGCTCTTAATTCAGCCTCTAATTCAGCTATGATCCTATCTTTTTCTCTGATACTATCGTCAAGTCGGCGTTGCTTTGAGTCCCATTCAGAAGTGATTTGTCTGACATGGTTGCTATGATCGACAGTTAGCTGTTCTATCTTTCCTCTAAGAGTATCTACCTGGCCAGTGAGATCTCTGACTTGACCCAGATATCTCTCTTCGACATCTCTTAATTTTGAGTTATATAATTCGCTGAGTCTATTAATTTCACCCCTTAAACCATTATTGTCGGAAGTAACATGGGATAGATCAGACTCATATTTAGCACACTTGAAGTCTAGTTCTGATATAATGCCTTCTTTTCTTTTAATTTCTTCACGAAGACCAGCATTGTCGTGTTCAAGATCGATTCTGATCCTCCTTTCATGATCGATGTCTCTCAAAGAAGCGCTATATCTTTCTTCAAGAGCAGAATTTTTTCTTCTTTCCTCTTCAAGCAGGGCCTCAAGCTCTTGAATTGTTCTACTTAACTTAGCATGCATTTCCTGATAAGTTTGATATGATTTCTGGACTTCTTGGGCCTCTGCTTGATATCTTTCTTGGATCTCACGAAGATCTCTATCCAAATCCTGTCTGGTAATTCCAGGGATTATCTGACTAGAGGAAATTTTGTTATCAAAAGGATTAGGGGTTCCATATTGTGATGCAAATTTGGATTTTGAGTCGGTAAACTTTGGATTAGGATCGATATAACGGGTTGATTGATCTAAATTTCTAGAAGGGGTTTGGTAGTAGCTGGGACTCAGAATTCCAGAATTTCCATAAAGAGGTCTATTGTAAGACATTTTAGTTAACAGACAAATAAATTTGTTATGAATATTTATTTGCAAAATATCTGAACAGCTAGCATAGATTCATTACGCTTATATCTTTAGTTTCTAGTGTGTTTCACGAGGAATCACTTTCATTTATGGACCATTTGAGCATTATTCTTAATAAAGAAACCATTTTATCATTGAACATATCACTTAATGTAATTACTGAGGAGACAAGGCTTTATTGGTGATCGTGGTTTCTTAAGGATACTTTTCCGCAGAATGACTTCTCTCCATTTAGCTTTCTCCTGGTAATTATACAACTAATTCCAGCTATCTTTTCAGAGCCTACTCAATGTTTGAAGATGAAGTGTATAAACTATTTTGAAATCAGTGATATGTGACTATGATTAATACCAAGCATCAATGGTTTAGTGGTAGAATCCAACGTTGCCATCGTTGGGACCCGGGTTCGATTCCCGGTTGATGCAAATTTTTTATTGTAGTTTTAGAGAATGGTTAGATGTTTTGATTGAATGATCTCTATTGGACAAAATAATGACAGACTTTTCTTATTTTTCATTTCTTCTTTTCTCATGTTTTTTAAATAAAGAATTAGAAGTTGAAAAAAAAATCATCTTATATATATAAAGCTAGTGTTTTAAAAATGAAATATTCTTACAAATTACAATTGAGACAAGCTAGTAACAAAGAGCATAGACAACTCAGAACAACTGTTCACATTAAATTATTTTATTTTCTGAAGAACAGATTTTCCAGCAACCACAGGGCACAATAAAAGTATTCCTAATTCTGAAGCATTTTTGACATATGAATAAGTTTTATCAAGGTCCCTGTACTTTGATAACAAAGAATCGTAATCTTTAATATCACTATAGACAATCTGGTTTTTTTGTCTGGTCATCAAGATTCTGGAAATTATGTTGGTACTCAGGAGTATCAAAGTTGTATTTGGTAAGAAGAGCCCACTAACAATCTAGGACATTATTTAATGACTATTGTATAATACTGAAATTAGCATAGTCATTGGCAAACTATTTAAGAGTTCATCTTTATGTTCTTTTTCAATAATAAGTCTATGCTTGATTAGGAAAATTAAATGACGCAAACCTAGCTTTGTCCTCAAATGGTAAGTATTTGGAAATTCTTCCTTCACCGTCATCAGGGATATCTAATCAATAGTAAGGTCTTTTAGCTTAAGATTTTACTCCAGGCTTGAAGATTTTCATTATTATGTAAAATAGGGTATTTATCTCTATTTTCTGGAGAACATATTTTTTGATATAGCTGTCTCTTAAGCTTATCATATCTATGTTTTGTATAAATTCCATGGAAACCTAGTCCACTGGCTAGAACTAAGACCTATATACATTAACTTTTGAAGATATACGATTATTGCCATTCCAAAGGTTGAATCGAGCTGAGCTCTTACTGCTTGTGTGGAACTCATGAAAAGATATCCTTTGAACTAAACTACTTTAATTGATTTGTTTCGAATTTCTTTAATCAATAAAGAATTAGGACAAACATTAATGTTTAGTCAAACTTTGAAGCAAGGTGTAAGCATATCAAAGAGACTCCAAACTGTGGTCCAAAAGTCTTTTGCCGCTAGGGCTGGTCCTTACAATCCTTATAAATACAAGGAATACCTCGTTCCCAGAAACATGCCCAAGTAAATTGAAATAAATTGGGATTTATAATCTAGAAATGAGGAAATCTATGAATACATGCGTTCAGTACACAGCATTCCTAACTCTCCAGTTAGAAACTTGAGACACATTAACCCTGTCAGAGCATCTGGACCTATCCCACCTTATGATGGACCATATACTATGGAAGATATCAGAAAAGTCATGTGGAACACTAGTGTCGGTTTCGACTTTTGCTACATTGCTACCGATGTCGAAGAAATTATGAGAAGAGTCCCAGGAATTACTAGAAAGGAAGCCGAGCACATTACTAAATTAGGTTTGACTCCTGATGAACAAGTTGACTATGCTTACTTGGCTTATAACATCGGACTTGATGTCTTCTATCTCTCCAATCAAGTCTACACAGCCAGACAAGTTGTCACTGAGTAATATTATTAAATAGCAAAATTGAGTATTTAGCTCAAAGGGAAACAAAGTCGAAGTTTACTGGAATGCTCAAGCTTACGAAGATCTTTCCATGTTGAATGTTGGTTTCGCTCCTGTTCTTGAAAATGTCGATTACCATTGGGAAATCTTCCTTTGGGCTGATCCTCCTATCCATCCTATTCATGACTTCGACTTGGTATATTAATTTTTCTGCAAAGAATAACGAATTCTAGGGAGTTCCTGCCACTTGGTTTGAATATGAATGTGAATGGTGGGGTGAGCAAACTATGATGGAAGATCAGGTATTATCAATTGGAGGAAATGTTTAAGTGATAGATGACTATTCCTGAAAGCATGAGAGCTTATCCTACTCCTAGAAATCCATTCTGTAGAAAGGAACTCTGGAAGAACCAAGATGACTTACAAGAAATGATCAACATGACTGAAGAAAACTGGTATCCTCAGACTAGATTCAATGTTTACAATCAACCAACTTTTGCCAAGCCCAAGGATAACATTGGAACCAATGACATTATCACTCCATAAGAAAGTTCTATTTTAGTATAAATAATGCACGAACTTTAGATTGTATAACGGGACTGAGAATAACCTAATGCAATCTTTATAAAATGAATTTTAAATAGCTCAGAGAATTTTGAGTTTTTGGAAAGAAAACAATCTGTGTTTTGAACAAAATAATACAAATAGGAATTATAAGTAAAGCTTCTTTTTCTTCAGTTATGGAGTGTATCCACTATTAAATATTTAAATCTTTGTTGAGAATTGTTTTATGATGGAGAGCAAGAATCAGTTTAGTAAAGACATGCTTGATATGCTAGATAATCATAAGTTTGATGACTCTAAAAAGAAACCTACTAAAAGAAGAAAAGAGAATCCTATTGAAATCAAATATGAAACAAATGCTGAAAATCAATCAATAAAACAAAAAGGCAAGGATTTAAAGGGCACAAGACAACTATTCAAAGTCATTTATGATAAAATATGTGAAATGCGAAAGGAAAAGAATGCTCCTGTTGACTTAATAGGAGCCTTTACATGCCCTGACAAAGATGCCCCAGAAGAAACAAGAAATTTTCAATTACTAGTTGCTCTGATGTTAAGTGTTCAAACTAAAGATGAAATAACAGCCGAAGCCATGACTAATCTGAAAAAATTTGGTCTTACAATCGAAAAAATGAATGAAGCCAGTGAAGATGATATTGTTGCTCAAATAAGAAAAGTAAATTTCAATCGAACAAAAGCAAAGAATATCAAGAAAATTGCCAAGATTTTGATTGAAGAACTTGATAAAAAGATTCCCACAACCTTAGAAAAAATCACAGAATTTCCAGGTGTTGGTCCAAAAATTGGAGTGCTATATATTAATGAAGTATTGGGAGCTCATCATGGAATTGGAGTTGATACCCATGTTCATAGAATCGCAAATAGATTGGGATGGGTAAAAACAAAATCACCTGAGGAGACTAGACTTGAGTTACAGAGCTTTATTGATAAAGAATATTGGGATATAAATGAGCTTCTTGTCGGATTTGGTCAACAAATCTGCCTGCCTAGAAATCCAAAATGTGAGGAATGTTTATTAAATGATATATGCCCAGAAGGAAAAGCAAACACTAGATACCTCAAATTAAAGACTAAGAAAACCAAAGAAACAAAGATAAATGACGGAAAAGATGTACTGGAGACAACTGAAGAAACTACTATAGAGGATAAAAAGATGATAAAAATCCCTTCCAAAAAGAAAATTGAGGGCAATTCGGCAATTGAGAAGAAAGAGAAAGACAAAACGACTAAGATTCAAGAAGATGAATCAGTTGAGATAAAATCAAGAAAAGTCAAAGTTCTAAAGCAACAGAAGAGCATTAGAGACTGATCAACAAGTTCTTGTGCGTTTTGGTGTAAATACACTAATTCATGTAATCTAACTCTACTAATTTTAAAGAATGTCTACACATACAATTCATTTTTGAACACTTTCATCTTTAGACAAGTTTGGAATTATTTGGGCTTCGGACTTATCCTCATCATCAGAAGGTTTTATCATTTTTATATCTGCCTTACTTAATTTATTGGACATCTTCTCAATTTCTTTGAAACTCTCTTCTAATCTCTCTATAAACCAGTCTATTTCCTCCTTCATTAGTCCAACAGAACAGGCTGCAGTCATGTAAGGCATGTGATGATATTCGTCAATATGAGAGCCATAATTCTTGAATTTTATACCACATACTTCTTTCTCCTTTGATGTGATAATTACCCGTGAACCCATCACACGCTTCTTATAGAGCATAGAGCCCAAGAATGAGGCATCTTTTAATAGCTTATCCTCATTTTCTTTACTAAAGTATTGCTTGAGATGTGGTAAGCCAATACCAATTGAAATTGTATTTTTGGGCAGATCAAGTATTTTAATAGGATATTTCTCCGAAAGCTTTTGGAGACTTTCTCTAAAATATGTTAAATTTTTCTTCCTCTCTTCTATAATCGACTTTAACCCCTGTTTTCCAAGGCTAAGATAGGTAATAAATAGATCAACGATTGGAGCAGCAGAAGCTCTACCAGGATATAGCTCTGAAATTTGTTGAATGAGTTTTTTATTTTGCGAGAATACTATACTTCCTCCAACTGGAACCATAAAATTTTTATCTGTACTTTGAATGACTGTATCCACTCTTGTATGTTTTGTTGCCTGATTAATTAAATTAGCGATTTTTGAACACTGGAGCCCATAAGCATTATTCACAATATGGAAGATATCATTTTCCTTACATAGTTTTCCTATTTCTTCCAATTTATCAGGAACACGAGGAGCAAAACAGCTCGTTGTTGATAAAACACATAAGATATTTTCAGCTCCTAATTTTTCAATGGTTTTTTCGATGGCAGGAATATTCGTAGTGATTTGATCACCTTCTACAATATTCTCAATCACAATAGGTTCCAAATTTGCAGTGATAATACATTTAAGGCATGTCTTCTGATCAATTCTAGGCCATATTACATATTTGGCCTTTGGCTTCTGCTTGATAATTGTCAATAAGACAGTAGTCAGTGCCATTCCAGTAGCTAATGGTAGTATAATTAGATCAGATATGAAATGATAACCAAAGATTTTTAATGCATCAAAAGTCAGAGATTCCGTCAACTTAACAATTAAAGATGACCCAGCAGCTTTGGGCTGTACTGCCTTGATATCTCCTGATCTACCAATTCCGTGTCCCATGTAAAAATTTCGTTTCGCAACGAGATTGCTTGCAATTCGACTCTCTCTTTCTCCCACCCCAGCTTTTTTTAAATAGTTATTTGTGTCCATGATAGCTAGGTTATTCAAGAAATATTCAATTGTCAAATCTTCCCATCCATTCTCTGGTAAGGATCTTTGAGATAGCAGAATTTTTATTTGATTTTCTCTTGAATTTAATGACTGAGAAGCAAGCTCCATATAATTAGGATCTATGATCTGACTTGCAAGCTTGAGATTTTCAGGATTCATGAGAACAATAAAATTTATTGTATTTATTATTTCACCCTCCAAACAATTGAAAACTCTGTTCAAAATAACTACATGGATATTGTGGGAAACACTGAAGTTCTAGACCAGCATTCTTTAGAAGAAACAAAACATGAAGTAATCAGAACAAATGAAGAAGTATTCAAAAAAAGCCTTTCTATCAAAGCATTCGCAAGCAATACATCACGAACAATTAAATATGCATCAGAGATGATTCAGAGAAGTTACAGTCCCTTGCTTCTAAAATATAAGAATTCCATATTTCGGAAAAATGTTGATAAATCTACACAGGAAATACCAGACAAGGCAAATTCGAATATTATTCGAAAGATAAAAAGTCACGAAAACAGGCCCAGAGCTCAGTCATTTAGAATTGCTTCTCCTAGACGCAGTCATAGAGATTCGAGACACAATTATACTAAAAATCTCATACAGAAGAATTCAAATCCAATCAGGCCAAGTTCCATCTTCAGAACTCAGAAAAATAATCATAACCAGTATTCTCCTCAAGTACAAAGTGATAGTAATATTAATCTTGTAAACAATGAAATCGAAGATTCAAACTCATTGCAGCTCCCTTCGTCAGTGCCCCTATCTGAGGAAACTCCAGAAGAAAGCCTTGAGATAAATAATCGTATTGACTACTTACTGGAGTTGGATACACATACAAAGCTTAGAAAAGCAATATTTTTCTTCTTGACTTATCTTTTCTCTTGTGCATTCTTAATTTTGATGGTTACTTCTGATTTTTCTTACAAAAATATTTTCTATCTTCAATACACATTTCTGCTTTACTACTTTGGAGAAAATTTGCATAAATATTGCAAAGACGCATACTCAGAATGGAGAAAACAAGAAAATGCCTTTAGTTTATTGGATATTCTCTTGATAATTATTATTGGGATTATGATTGATGCACAGCTATCAGGTTATAGTACCACGTCAAAGTGGATTGCTCTGCCCTTAACTATTGTTACAATTATATATCTTCAAGTTTCAAAGTCTCGTTTATCAGTGAAGCTATATGAAACAGCTGCAAGATTAGCTTTTACAATTCAAATTCTAATGATAATGCAAAAAATCGAGGGGAACTTGGCTCTTCCATGGATGTTTACTTTGGGTCCCATTTGGATCAATTTAATGATTATTGTCTTTTACTGGGTCTTAGTCTGCTTAATACTGATTCTTATGTGCCTTCTAGGATCCTTTGATATTAACATCTATCCAAATATGACTAGATCGCAACAGATACTGGGATTCTTTTGGTACTTTTTATTTTGCGGACTCGGAGTTGTCTCTTGCTTTATTCTTGCTGGTGCAGTACTTGCTGTTGATTATGGATATACTAAAACATTAATGATGACTTCCCTCCACATTGGGGTATGCCTTGCCTTTTTTAATTTGCTCTTTACCCTTTTCTTCTATCGAAAGCTTCATAATTTTTTGAGAAAATTTTTAATTGAAGATGAAGATTATAGAGTTGGACTGGGCCTGAAAAAAGATGAAATTCCAATGAAAATTAAAACTGAAAAGAAGAAGATGTATCTTGTAATGCTCTCGCCGACTTATTTTCTTCCTTTGAAGAAAAGCTTTCTTATCAAAGACAAGAAAAATTTAGACTATATTAAGCAAGCTATTATGAAATTCAGATCTCATAGGCAAGGAAAAGATATTAACTATCATTTGAATAAGTTTGTGAGTAACTCTGCTTCTGAAAACGATCCATTGACAAAACAAGATAAAAACTTAAGAAAAAAGGAATACAAACCTTCCAAGTTCAAACAGCGTCCATACTCCCCTCTTCAAAAATCTAACCCAACTCAAGAATTAAATGATAAAGACTTGTATTTTAGTGATGGAGAAATTGATTATTATGAGGATCGCGAGTTAAAAGCTTTTAATAATAAGCAGCATAGTGTCCCTCTTTGCTATATTTGCTGTGAAAAGGCTGCTAATGCTGTCATGATGGATTGCGGCCATGGAGGGATTTGCTACACTTGTGCTATCAACTATATTAAACAAAAACGCCAGTGTATGGAATGTAGGAGACCCTCAATACATATCCTTAAAGTGAGTTATATATCTTCAAATTTGAGAAATGTTATCAAAGCTGAAGAGGTGAGCGAAGTAATGCCCTTTGAATAAGATTTGTAGTTCCTAATTCATGAACCCTTTTAATAGATAGATTGAGTAAAATAGTTAAGAAAGCTCTATATTCAGGAATTGCAATCACTTGAACAGTATAGTAAGTGAAATTCATCATTTCTCCTACTCATTTTCTAATACCCAATAGCTATAAGTAATTATGAATAATATATCATATTTTCAAGGATAAATAAAGAATTAATTAGTACTGAAACTACTGCACATGGAGAGACTCGACAATATATCATCTGGAAATGAAATTGAGAAAGACAGAGGCACTCCTGAGAGTAATGTGATTATCAAAACTAGATTTCCTCAATTTGGACAAGATAATAACAATGATTCAAACATATCTGTTGATATGGATGTTATTGGTGAAGATAAAAACGACATTCAAATAAATATATACCAATTTCAGACTACCAAAAGAACAGGAACAGTGGAATCTCCTGAAGTAAAATACCACATCAGCAATCCACCTAATTTGAGGATCTCAGATCAAGTTACATCTAATAACCATGAATCAGCCAGTATTTTGGCCGGTCTAAGCGAAATTATTTTGAATGAAAATCAAAGTAACAATGGCACTCCACCTAATAGAAATACAGAAAATACAGAAACTGAGAATGAAAACGAGAATAATCAAAACAATGCTGGTCTTCCTAACCTTGGAGATAATCAGACACAAAATAATCCGATGAACGCTGGTCCAAATGCTTTTTTTTTAAACGTAATTGATGACTTTGAGACCTCCTTGGATCATTTTATAATGAGTGAAGTAGGGAAAAAATATAAGAGGGGCTTGGGGTTACTTGGGTTCAAGTGTTTAGTATTTTTGCAATTATTCTTGGTGTTTATGGATGTCTATAGCTTTCAGGTCTTTGTTATTATAGCAACAGTTATAGAAGGAGCTTATACTTTGTATCGGTTGTTTAAACTGAGGAAAGAAGAAATAAGGAATAGATCTTTGCGATGGAGGTCTCTGATATTGTTAGACTGGATCTTTGTAATTCAATATCAAATCTGGTTTATTCTCAAAATTGATGATAATGACGTATGGTTGAGCTATGCCACTCTTCCTGGGTTTCTGAACATCTTATTGTTTTGTTGGATAACAGATCCACCCAGAACTTACAAGAATAACCTTATGATTGTTCGTCTTGCTCTTTGGACTCAGCTTTCATTGATTAGTCTAAAATTAGATGGAAATCAAAGTCTCAGTTGGAATGTTGTGTTTTTAGGAGTCTGGTTTTATCTCGGGCTTTTCTTGATTGTTACAGCATTCAACTTTATCTTCCTAATTTTGATGGGATGCTTGTTGCTTAGAGGACAAAGATTATTTCATCAACTTGACAGAAAATCCCAGTTAGTTGGACTGATATGGTATTTTGCCGTTGTTAGTGTGAGTGGAATTTGGCTTTCACTAGTGATAGGAGTTACAAGGCACCTGAGTAAAGATGTGGATGGAAAAGAATTAATGAGATATTCAGCAATTGCCGGAATGAGCCACTCCATTCTGCTGATTATCTTTGCTTTGCTATTTAAAACTCATTTGATTACCTTTATTGCTTTCACAACTAGACAGAATCTGAGAATAGGTGGGCGAGGAGCAAATTATATGCCTCCAGAAGCATTAGCTGTTTTCGAGGATGAAAAAGTAGAGAAGACTACCATATTTGATATGATCTCTCAAACATATTTTGTTCCTCTAAAAACCTATGCAGTAGTAACCAATAAGGATGACTTGAAAAAATTAAAAGAACAGATTTGGAGGCTTAAAAACAGTTTAGTCAAATTGATTCATACTAATGTCGAACCAAACATATTGATGAGAGAGAAAGGTGTGAATGAACTCAGAGACAAAAAGCAAAAAGCGAAAATTGATCGGGCAAATTCACTTCTAATCTCTCCATCAAAACTAGACAAATCTGATTTGGAAGAAGTACCTGATAAGCTCTCTTTAAGTGAAAATGATATAAAAATAGTAAGTAAAATCGACGAATATAAGAAGAGCTTAGCTCCAAAAGCAGAAGTAGCTGATGATTTTGAAAATTTATGTTTTATTTGCGCTGAAAAAGAGCCAAATGCAATTTTCTTAGATTGTGGACATGGTGGTGTATGCTATGAATGTGCACAGAAGGAATGGAAAGAGAGAAATAAGTGTATGACATGTCGAAGCAAAATAGAAAAAATTATTAAGTTGCATCCAATAAAAAATCTGAATATTGCAAAGGCAACCATGGCGTCTAAAAAAGTTTATAAAGTTGAACTTCTGGCACAGAATAATGGGAATATGAATCACAATGCCCCAGGCTAATTGCATTAAGAAATATCTTGAAGTGAATTTATCACAATAAGAAGTATATTTCCTTCTTCTGTGTTTTAATGCTATCTAACAAGTTAATTGTACTTTCTCAAATTTTATTCAATTAAACAGTTTTGAATAAAAAAGGGATTTCTAATTTCATTAGTCTTTTGAAATCTTCAACATGAATGAACTCACTATCGGTGACATCTCAGAAGATAATGGAAATTATACATATGACATGAATGAGAATGTGACAGTTGTGGTTGAAGCGTTCCCCCATGATACATCAAGGCATTTAATGACAACCTCAAGAAATTATACTCAAGAAAGATCAGTAATATTGAATACATATGAAGATGTTACAGCACGCACAAAGTTAAGCTATGCAAATTTAGATTCAACATTTCAAAATCTAGTTGAGTCTACAAGGACAAGGTATAAAGATGATCTCAAGAGCAGAAAAGGCGATGATGAGGAACCAGAGATATTAGTGACATCACCTCAAGGCTCTCAATCATTCCATGACTCTCAAATCTTGCAGGATTCTCAAGACTATCCTGAATTGCCAGCTAACTCTTATTTAGATGCTCTCATATATGAAGACTTCGAGCCAATAAATTGGTCTACGAGATTAAGGAAGGAATCAGAACGAAAATTGTGGCAGGAGTTCTTTTTTGCTTGGAGCGTATTTGGTCTTAATATCTTTCTCTTTTTTACAATAAAAGACCCTAGAGAGCATATCCAAATGATCATTTATTACTTAATTGCTTCAAAGACTCTCTTTTTATTAAAGAATAGCTTGATTTTTAAGAAAGAGGATATCAGAGATAAGAATCAGAGACGAAAGTTATTCGCAATAACAGAAGACATTTGCATAATTTTCTTTTTCATAATAACTCAACTCAAGTTGGCTGATATATCTATCCTACTTATTATTGGAAGCGCCCCAGGAATGGTTAACTCTATTTTAATGACAATTTTGACTGATCTCAGAAAAGACAAAATTAACCTCCTCAAAAAATATTTGTTCTGGCTAATTTTCATTTTGACTAGCATCAAAGTAGATCACTACACAGATTTAAAGTGGAGGATTGCTTTAATTCCAGCATTTCTGTTTCTAACAATCATTGGGGGTGTTGGATTGATTGCATTGAAATATGCAATTACCTGGAAAGCAAATGCAAATAACCCAAACAATCCAAATGCTCAAATTGAATCACCTCATAGATATGGATATTGTTGGCTTTTCCTGATAGGTCTTTATGGGCTCATTTGGTTTTGGATAACTTTTTCTTTTGCAACTTTCTTTGATTGCAATTGCGATAGTGCTAAAACAGCTATCTTATCATCCTTAATTGGAGGTTCAGTGCATTCTGTCATATTACTATCCTATACTTATCTCCTCAAACATAAACTGGTTGATTGGTTACAACGAGCATTTGCTGAATACTCTCCTGAGAATTTGAATAGCGAAGAAGCTGTCGCTCCGATTAGACAAGAGAACAAAGAAGATTTTGTATTGATCCCAGAATTAGGAGAAAATACCAAGTATCCATATTTAATCATGATCTCTCCAGGTTATTTTGTCACATACAGGAAAAAGTTGGAAACTCCACAACAAATTGAGGCCCTAAGACAAGATATTATGAAAGCAAAGAGAGAATATGCACTAAAGGGTAAAGATGTATATAGAAAATTGAAGACTTCAAATCCTGCAAGAACCATTTTTCATGAATTAGAGGCTGAGAAAGGAAGAGGCTCCATAAGAAATCAAGGATCTATAAGATCTTCTCATAAATCACCTCTCAAAGTTAATTCTCCCTTACGAGTTTCAAGAAATAATTTAAGTGATTCAGATCTTGAGAAAAAGGGACATAGAGATAGCTTACAGAGGCAGATCTCTTCTTCTAGCTTTGCTCGTGGGATACTTCCTGAATCAGATCATGAAAATATTTATAAAGAATCTTTAAAGAGGCAAATTTCTATTACTATTCCTCTTTCCAATCCAAATGATTCTGCGTTTGAAGAAAAGAAGGATGGAATTCGATTACCAGAATCTTCGATTTCTATTAATATAAACATTAATTCTCATCTTAACGATTCAGGGGCTGATATCAAGCGAACTGATTCTCTTAAAAGACAGGCTCCTCCAGTTGGAAGATTGAGTAACAATACTATCGATAATGATAACTTGCACAAAAACACTCTTCAGAGACAGCTCTCAAATAATATTGTTCGTGCGTTGATAAATACCCCTGATCAAAAAGCTAATAGGCCGAGTTCATATTTACGCCGAGGATCTTTTAGCACCAATCGATTAAGTGTATCCAGGCAAGAACTTTCTCCAGAGAAAAAAGTTCATCTGAAATATGTTAGTCCTATAGTGCCAGCTCGAGACCCGAACAAATTGCTGAAGTATAGTTATTCGGATGCCGATGGTAAGGCATTTCAAAATATCCAAAAATTAAGAAGAGCACCTTCTATATCAAGTGGTGGAACATTTGGTGACAAAGCCTGTGTACTTTGCTATGTAAACCCACCATCTTGCGTATTTATTCCTTGTGGCCATGGAGGACATTGCTTTGATTGTGCGAGCAAAGTATTAAAGCAGAACAAGAAGTGCTTCATTTGTCGAAGAGAAGTAGAAAAATTACTCCAAATTGATGAAAATCTAATTTATGATGACCTCGCAAAAGTACTTAAAATCTTTGCTATTAATTCATCCCAAAGCGGGTGCTAAGATTGACATTCTCTGATATTTGTGGTTCATAGAAAACATATCAATATATATATCTGAATTCGTAAGTTATTTTGGCTTTCCAATGAAGATGAAAATAGGTTTTCCTAATTAATTATCCCCCGAATTTGCATGAGTATTGCGAAAATTTTCAGAGCACAGATTGGAGGAACTGAAGTATATTGAAGTAGTTTGGGAAAGGGTCCGTGATTATAGAATCTGTGCAAATGATCAAATAAAGAGAGATGCTGTCTTGAGATTATTTTACAGCCTAGGATCAAATAGGCTGAGATTATTTTAGATAACGAAATTAAATGTGATGCTTGGATTTTTCGTGCCAAA
>Ga0065720_1002851_pt1 | contig 47268 bp, 40 predicted proteins | sample Thericmetagenome_FD_59107 | JGI IMG/M metagenome (GOLD analysis project Ga0065720, IMG submission 59107) | Thermophilic microbial communities from the Joint Bioenergy Institute, California, USA of rice/straw/compost enrichment - eDNA_2 v2... | ecosystem: Engineered > Solid waste > Grass >... | reverse complement strand
CTGGACGGCTCCCGCGTGTTCACGCACTTCCCTCCGGTCGACACCTACAACACGGAGCTGTCCGGCCACGAGATGGGCCACCTCGTGCGCAGCTTCGCGGAGAAGGGCCGCGCGCACCGCTCTCTGGTGCCGTTCGGCTGGGGCGACGGCGGCGGTGGCCCGACCCGGGAGATGCTCGGCCGCGCCGCCCCGGGAGGCGGAGCTGTGGTCGGCCACCGCGGCGGTGCGCACCGGGCACCCGTACCCGTGCGACGCGCTCGACCGGATCTGGAGGAGGGTGCTGCTGCACCAGTTCCACGACATCCTGCCCGGCAGCTCCATCGCCTGGGTGCACCGCGAGAGCCGGGCGACCTACCGGCGCGCGCTCGCCGAGCTGGAGGAGATCGTCGCCGCAGCCCAGCAGGCGCTGGCGGGCAGCGGCGAGGACGAGCTCGTCTTCAACGCCGCCCCGCACGCGCGTGGCGGGGTCCCGGTGGGCGGCGCGGGCCCGCGGAGCCCGCCGAGCCGGTGGCGGTCACCGTCGACGGCGCCGGGTACGTGCTCGACAACGCGCTGGTGCGCGCCCAGGTGGACGGGCGGGGCCTGCTGGTGTCGGTCGTCGACGCGGTGACCGGGCGGGAGGCGATCGCGGCGGGCCCGCGGGCAACCTCCTGCAGATCCACCCCGACCTGCCGGGCAGCTGGGACGCCGGGACGTCGACCACACCCACCGGCGCACCGTCACCGATCTCGACGACGTCGAGGAGCTGGAGACCGTGCAGGAGAACGGCACGGCCGGCGCGCGCGTGCGGCGCGCGTTCGGCGCCTCGACGGCGGTGCAGACGATCACGCTCGCCCCCGGCTCACCCCGGGTGGACTGCACCGCGGAGATCGACCGGCACGAGTCGGAGACGTTCCTGAAGGCGGCGTTCCCGCTGGACGTACGGGCGGATCACGCGGCGGCGGTGACGCAGTTCGGCCACGTCGGCATCGGCGGTGCGGTCCGCGAGGGCCACCGGATCAACCTGCCCGAGCGGCGGGTCCGCGGCTCCGGGCGAGTCGCGCCCCCTCGCCGCGACCGAGCACGACGGGCTGGTCGTCTCGGCGGTGAAGCTCGCCGACGACGGATCCGGGGACGTCGTGGTCCGCCTCTACGAGGCGCTCGGCGCCCGCGCGGCGGGACGGCTCACGCTCGGCTTCGCCGCGGCGCCGGTGGTGGTGACGGACCTGCTGGAGCGGCCTTTCGACACCCCGCCGCCCGGACTCACCGACGGCGTGGTCGCGCTGGTCCTGCGCCCGTTCCGGATCCTGACCCTGCGCTTGCGGCGGTCCTGACGGCAGGCGGGAGCCGCGGGATCGCATTACCGTGCTCGGCATGAGCGACGGTGATCATCCGACGATGTCCGTGGCGGTGCGGCAGGAGAACGAGACCACGACGGTCGTCACCGTGCAGGGTGAGGTCGACCTGCTCACCGCCCGTCAGCTGATGGACGCCCTGGAGCAGGTGTGGCTGGAGCGGCCGCAGGTGACGTGCGTGGTGATCGACCTGTCCGGCGTCACCTTCCTCGGCTCGTCCGGCCTGGGCGTCCTGGCGGACCTCGCCGGCCGCACCACGTCGCACACCCCGGGCGGGATCGGCCCGGCGGTGCGGCTCGTCGCCCCGAAGGACAACGACGCGGTGATCCGCCCCTGGACGACGATGAACCTGCAGCAGATCCTGCCGCTGCACGAGGACGTGGAGTCGGCGCTGGCCGCCTCGTAGATCCGGCGCCGCGATCCGGCGCTGCAACGGTGCGGCAACCCTTCCCAAGCGGGCGCGCATGGGGTTGGTTGCGGAGGTGACGCCGCAACGCGGCGGCGTTCTCGCTGACCGGAGAGGCTCACCATGACCCAGACCCTCGAACCGGCGCCCGGCACGCAGGTCGGGCCGTCCCCTGCCCGGCAGCGCGTCGAGAGGTGGCTGGCCGATCTCGAGTCCGCACTGACCTCGGGTGACGTCGAACGCGCAGCCGGCCTGTTCGCCCCGACCTGCTTCTGGCGCGACCTGGTCGCCTTCACCTGGAACATCAAGACGGTCGAGAACCGCGACGGGGTCACCGACCTGCTGCGGGAGACGGCGGCGCGCACCGGTGCGTCGTCGTTCCGGATCACCGAGGGCGAGGAGCCCGAGGAGGCCGACGGCGTCACCACGGCGTTCTTCACGTTCGAGACCGCGGTGGGGCGCGGCTCGGGCCTGCTGCGCCTGACTGACGAGGGCGCCTACACGTTCCTCACCACCCTGGACGAGCTGAAGGGCTACGAGGAGCGGCGCGGGCCCACCCGCCCGAAGGGGGTGGAGCACGGGGCGTTCAAGAACCGGGTCACCTGGAAGGAGAAGCGCACCGCCGAGATCGAGGGGATCGGCCGCGACCGCCAGCCGTACGTGGTGGTGATCGGCGGCGGCCAGGGCGGCATCGCGCTCGGGGCACGGCTGCGTGCGCTCGACATCGACCACGTGGTGCTCGACAAGCACCCGCGGCCCGGCGACCAGTGGCGCAGCCGCTACAAGTCGCTGTGCCTGCACGACCCGGTCTGGTACGACCACCTGCCGTACCTGCCGTTCCCGCCGAACTGGCCGGTGTTCTCGCCGAAGGACAAGATCGGCGACTGGCTGGAGATGTACACGCGGGTGATGGAGATCAACTACTGGGGCTCCTCCCCCGCGAAGAAGGCCACTTGGGACGACGATGCCAAGGAGTGGAGCATCGTCGTCGACCGCAACGGCGAGGAGATCGTGCTGCGGCCCAAGCAGCTCGTGTTCGCCCTCGGCGTCTCCGGCAAGCCGAACATCCCCGAGCTGCCCGGCCAGGACATCTTCCGCGGCGAGCAGCACCACAGCAGCCAGCACCCCGGTCCCGATCCGTACAAGGACAAGCGGGTCGTCGTGATCGGATCGAACAACTCCGCGTTCGACATCTGCGGCGCGCTGTGGGAGGTCGGCGCGGACGTGACGATGGTGCAGCGCAGCTCCACGCACGTCGTGAAGTCCGACTCGCTGATGGAGCTGGGCCTCGGCGATCTGTACTCGGAGCGGGCCGTCGCCGCCGGCATCACCACGCACAAGGCCGACACGATCTTCGCGTCGCTGCCCTACCGGATCCTGGCCGACGTGCAGCGGCCGATCTACGAGGCGATCAAGGAGCGGGACAAGGAGTACTACGAGCGGCTGGAGAAGGCGGGCTTCTGGCTCGACTGGGGCGACGACGGCTCCGGCCTGTTCATGAAGTACCTGCGCCGCGGCTCCGGCTACTACATCGACGTCGGCGTCGGCGAGCTCGTCGCGAACGGCGAGATCCCGGTCAAGCACGGCCAGGTCGTGGCGCTCACCGAGGACGCGGTGCGCCTCGACACCGGCGAGGAGCTGCCCGCGGACGTCGTCGTCTACGCCACCGGGTACGGCTCCATGAACGCGCTGGCCGCCGACATCATCGGCAAGGAGATGGCCGAGAAGGTCGGCAAGGTGTGGGGCCTCGGCTCCGGCACCACCAAGGACCCCGGCCCGTGGGAGGGCGAGGAGCGCAACATGTGGAAGCCCACCCAGCAGGAAGGGCTGTGGTTCCACGGGGGCAACCTGCACCAGTCGCGCTACTACTCGCTCTACCTGGCGCTGCAGCTGAAGGCACGGCAGGTCGGGCTCGACACGCCGGTGTACGGGCTGCAGGAGAGCTACCACCCGTACTGATCGCGCTGCGGGCTGCCCGGCTGCATGCACAACGAACGGCCCTTTCGTCCACTCTGAGTGGACGAAAGGGCCGTTCGTTGCCGTCCCGACCACACCGCTGCCACCCGTTCGGAGTTGTCGACGCACTCCACGCGCGCTCTTCGCCACGGAACGTGATCCGTTTCCTTCTGCTCCATCACTCGTTGGGTGGAGGGACGGCGACGGACGACGACGGGGGGCTCCTGTGATCGCAGCGGCGCTGGACGGGCACGAGACGGCGGTCCGCACCTCGGCCGGGATCGATGGGCTGACCGTGCTCGCCGTCGACGACGAGCGGCCGGCGCTCGACGATCTCGTGCACCTGTTGTCCGCCGACCCGCACGTGGGCACCGTCCTGTCCGCGTCGAACGGGGCGGATGCGCTGCGGATCCTCACCGCCGACCCGCGCCGGACCGGCTGCGCCGCGCGGGTGGTCGACGCGGTCTTCCTGGACATCCGGATGCCGGGCATCGACGGGCTGGAGCTGGCCCGGCTCTGCACGGCGCTGCCGTCGCCGCCGATGGTGGTGTTCGTGACCGCGCACGAGGACAAGGCGGTCGCCGCCTTCGAGGTGGGCGCGGTCGACTACCTGCTCAAGCCGTTGCACTCCGCCCGCCTCGCCACCACGCTCGACCGCATCGCCGCCGTGCGCGCCGCGAGCACCACCCCGCCCGCCGAGGAGGTGCTGCCCGTCGAGCTGGGCGGCACCACGCGACTGGTCCCGCGGTCGAAGGTGCGCTGGGTGGAGGCGCAGGGCGACTACGTGCGCCTGCACACCGACGGTGAGAGCCACCTGGTGCGCATGCCGCTCGGCGAACTGGAGGAACGCTGGCGCGGGGCCGGGTTCCTGCGCGTCCACCGCTCGTTCCTGGTCGCCCGCAACCGCATCCGGGCGCTGCGCCGGAACAACCCGGGCCACGTCGTGCAGGTCGCCACCGGCGGGGAACCGCCCGAGGTGGAGCTGCCGGTGAGCCGCCGGCACCTGGCCGCGGTGCGGGCCGAGCTGCGGGGCGACTGGTCCGGCCTGACGTAGGCCTGGCTAGTCCCCTGTCAGCCCGAGCACTGCGTCGTACGCGCTGCGCCGGCTCCACCCGGGGACCTGGGCGAGCGCGTGCGCGGCCGTGCGCGCCGAGATGCCGGCAGCGAGCAGCCCGCGCACGAACGCGGCCAGCTCCGGCCCGAGCACCGTGTCCGCGGCGCCGTCGAGCGCGCAGACCAGCTCGCCGCTGGTGCGGCCCGCGCGCAACCGGCCGACCGGCCCCCAGCGGACCACGCCCCCGGCAGCGGGGTCCACGACCGTCGCCGTGCGCGTGCCGCGCCGATCGGCGGCCCGCTCCAGCAGACGCGGTAGGTCCGCGGCCGCCACCGTGACCACGAGCGTCACCTCGGGCGGCGCGGACCGCAGCACGGCGTCGATCCGGGAACGCCCCTCCGCCAGCTGGACGGGCCCGCGCACCGGCGACCCGGCGGCGGCCACCAGCGCTGCGGGGAGCCCGGCCACCTCCACGGCCACCTTCTCCGGTGCCTCGAGCGCTGCCGTCACCGACGCCCCGGGCAGCCCGGCGGTGGCCACGACGAGCACCCGGCCGAGCTCGCCGTCCAGCAGGCCCGTGACGGCGTCGGCCGCGCGGATCGTGCGCTCTCCGGCCACCCGGGCCGCGTCGGCGTCCTCGGCGACCACCGCGTCGGCGGCGACGAGCTCGGCGGCCAGCCGCGGCGCCGCGGGCGCACCGGGGGCGGTCCAGGCGAGCACCAGCCCGGCCCGCCCGTCGGGTCGGCGCGGCAGGCGGCTGCACCGCACGGTGATGGGCGTGTCCGGGTCGATGATGCGGGCGACGAGCTCGCGCGGCAGATCGGCGGCGGCCGCGGTGGCCTCGGTCGCGAACGTGTCCGGCCGCCGGTCGGTGCCGCGGCGCACGACCGCGGTGCCGCCTGCCCAGTCCGGGTTGGCGATCGCGTCCACGGTCGCGACGGCGCCGCCCGCGTCGATCGTGATGCGGACGGGACCCGCGACCGCGCCGCCGGTGACCCGCCCCGCCACCCCGAGTACGCAGGTCGCCCGCTCGGTGACGTCGGGATCGACGGTGAACTCCAGGGTCTTGCCGTGGGTCGCGCGCAGTGCGGGATGCCCGACCAGATCAAGGCGCGGCAACCCGTCGTCCACGGGTCGGGAACACTACCGGCGTGCACCGGGTGATCGGCAAACGCGTGGTGGAGCTGTCCGCCGCCGAGTTCGCGGCGCTGCGGGAGCGCCACACCGCCGTGCTGCTCGACGTCGGCACCGGGGACGGCAAGCACGTCCTGCACGTCGCCCGCGAGCGCCCGGACCTGCTCGTCGTCGGTCTCGACGCGAACGCGGACGCCCTGCGCAAGACGTCGGCGAAGGCGGCGGCCCGCGCCGACCGCGGCGGGTTGCCCAACGTCGTGTTCCTGCGCGCCGCGGCCGAACGGCTACCGGACGGGCTGTCCGACGTGGCCGAGGTGCACGTGCTGATGCCGTGGGGCAGCCTGCTGCGCGGCATGCTCGGCGAGGGTCCGGTGCTGGAGGCGATCTCGGCCGTGTGCCGACCGGGGGCGCCGTTCCTGGTGACGCTGAACCTGCACGCGTGGCGACCGCCCGTGCCCGAGGTCGGCGAGCTCCCCGAGCCGGACCCGGCGAGCGCCCGCACCGCGCTGGCCGAGCGCTACGCAGCTGCGGGCTGGCGGCTCACCGAGGCCGAGTACCTCGACGACGCCGGGATCGCCGCGCTCGCCACGTCGTGGACGAAGCGCCTCGGTTCCTCGCGCGCGCGGTTCGACGTGCTCGCGCTGCGCGGCACCGTCGGTTGAGTCGTTCGGCGCAACCGACGACAGGTCACCGTACGAGGGCTACCGTTCACCGGCTGTTCGCGTGCCGTGACCTCTCGCGGGTGTGACGTGGCTAATCTTCGCCTCGAGCGGGGGCAGCGCGCGCGGCGGAGTTCCGCGCCGGTCGCACTCGATACGATCATTGCGACGCACGACGTGACGCCCGATCGGGCGATGGAGGAGGGGGCCAGTGAGCGAGGAGCAGCACTCACCGGTGGGCATCGACGGCCAGTTCGTGGCGCCGGAGATCGACCCGACCAAGCCCTCGATCGCCCGTGTGTACGACTACGTCATCGGCGGGAAGCAGCACTTCGCGATCGACCGTGAGGTGAGCAAGGCCCTCTACGCGGCGGTGCCGGAGATCGGCCAGCTGGGCCGCTGCGGCCGGATCACGCTGCTGCGCTCGGTCCGCTGGCTGGTGTCGGAGGCCGGTATCGACCAGATCGTCGACCTCGGCTCCGGCCTGCCGACCGAGGGTAACGTCCACGAGATCGCGCTGGAGCACAACCCGGACTGCCACGTGGTCTACGTCGACAACGACCCGATCGTCCTCGCGCACGCCCGCGCGCTGCTCGCTGAACACGAGAACGTCACCGTCATCCGGGCCGACATCCGCGACGTCGACGGTCTGTTCTCCGACCCGGAGCTGCTGCGGCTGATCGACCCCGACCGCCCGTTCGCGGTCATCGCGTCGAGCATCCTGCACCACCTGGACGACGACGAGGCCAACGCCACCGCTGCCGCGCTGCGCGAGAAGCTCTCCCCCGGGTCCTACCTGATGAGCGCCAACTTCCTCGACGACGACGAGCCGCGGGCGAAGGAGCTCGAACGGGCCTTCCTCGAGGGCGGGCTCGGCACCGGCCGCTTCCGCACCTGGGACGAGCTCGCCGCGTTCCTCGACGGCCTCGAGCTCGTCGAACCCGGCCTCGTCTACGCCAACGACTGGCGACCCGACGAGCACACCCCGCGCGACAGCCCGGTCCAGACCCTGTTCGCCACGGCGATCGGCCGTAAGCCGGCCTGATCCGCACGCGGCCGGGCGCTCACCTCCAGCGGGCACCCGCGGAGCCCCGGGCGGAGCGAGCACGGTGCTCGGGTTGCCCGCGACGGCAGGCAAGGAGCTCCTGCAGACGCGACCCACCTCCACGGCGCCCGGGCCTCGCGCTACGGACTGCCCCGCACCGCGCCCGGCCGAGCACCACCGCACGGTGGCCACGGCGCCGCCCGACAGCTCGCGCGCGTCGACGTCGGCGGGGGAGGCGCGCAGCGCCCGAGGAACGAGGGCGTGAGCACCGCAGGAGCCGTCGTCGACTCGTGAGCGCGCGAGCCGCGCTCGGCGACGGAGGAGCAGAGCGCGATCAACGCTGCGGCTTCCCTGCCGAGATCTCCGCCGGCCCGGGTCGGGTACCGCAACTCAGCGTCGCGGAACCCGCGACTCGCCGGCGGGAATGCCGCAACTCGCGGGCCGGCAGGTGCACCGCACCGGAGGGATGGTCGGAGCCCAGGAACAGCGCCCCGGCGGGACTCCGGGGCGGCGCCCCGGGCTCACCTGGAGTACCCCTCCTTCAACAACCTCTCCACCAGCTTCCGGCTCTCCACCGGCGTCAGCGCCGCCACCCCCAGCCGCTCCATCGCCCAGAGGTAGTCCTCCACGTCCGCCCGGCGGTCCAGGTACGTCGCGCTGTTGTACTGCTCCAGGTACACGATGTCCGGCAGCTCCGGCGGCGCGAACCGCAGGATGGTGAACGGCCCGCCCATGGCCGCGTGCCCACCCGCCAGGAAGGGCAGCACCTGCATGGTGACGTTGGGCAGCGCGGTCAGCTCCAGCAGGTGCTCCAGCTGCGCCTTCATGATCGCTGTCGAGCCGACGGGCCGGTTGAGCGCGTTCTCGTCCACGATGGCCCACAGCCGCGGCCCACCGGGCTGGGTGAGGATCTTCTGCCGGTTCATCCGCAGCGTGGTGCGGCGGTCGATCTCGTGCGCCGGCGCGTTCGGGAAGAACAGCCGCAGCACGGCCCGGGCGTAGCCTTCGCTCTGCAGCAGGCCGGGGATGAGCTGGGCCTCGTAGGTGCGCACCGACTGCGCCTCCTGCTCGAGGCGCAGGTACATCTCGAACCAGCCCTGGATGAGGTCGCTGTCGCGGCTCCACCAGCCGCGCTCGTTGGCGCGCGCGGCCATCTGCAGGAACGCGTTGCGTTCGCGCTCGTCCTTCACGCCGTAGAGATCGAGCAGGTCCTCGATGTCACGGATCTTGAACCCGACCCGACCCAGCTCCAACCGGCTGATCTTGGCGTGTGACGCCCGGATGTGGGCACCCGCTTCCTGCGGTGAGATCCCGGCTTCTTCCCGGAGGCGGCGCAGCTGGGTGCCGAGCAGGATGCGGTTGACGGTGGGGCCGCTGTCCAGGGGATCGGGTTCCTGACTACGAGGCACGATCTGGCTGCTCCCGGCGGGCACGGCGGAGGGGCTGGCAGAGCACTCTACCGTGCCGGCAGGCGGACAGCACTGGTTCGCACGGGGCAGCGTCGATCCCGCGGGCGGCGCGGATCGATCCCCGTTCAGGCCAGGAGATCGTCGAACTCGCCGTCCTTGGCGCCGGCGACGAACGCGGCGATCTCGGCGGCGGAGTAGATCAGCGCCGGGCCGTGCGGGTCCTGCGAGTGCCGCACGGCCACGACTCCGTCGGCGACCGGGGCGAGCTCGACGCAGTTGCCGGCACCGCTGGCGCGGCTCTTGCGCCAGGGCAGCGGACCGAGCGAGTCGGCGGCGACGCTGCGGCCCGGGCGGACGTCAGGGCGGTCGGCAGAGCGGATGTCGGTGTCCACGACGTCCACCACCTTTCCGTGCGTGAGATGACGATCGAGATTACGATCGCCGTTGCAAACGTGCTTGCAGATGATGTTGCACGAGACGTTGCGGATGCAAGCCCCACGAGGCAGAATTCTCCGCGGTACGGATCGGGGAAGGGTGAGTCGTTTCATGAGTGCGAGCGAGCCGGTCGGGGCATGGGCGCCGGGGGTTCGTGAGGCTCGGCCCCATCCCGGCGGCCCGGCTCCCGAGAGCGAGCCCGCGACCGGTCCGGTGATCACCGTCGCGGTCACCTGCGTCGAGGACGGCCAGTCGCACGCGGTGCCGGACACCGAGCTGACCGGACCGTCCGCCTGCTCCGGCTTCTACCGCGCCGTCTGCGGGCACGTCGTGTCCGCGGCACCGATGGTGGCGCCGGAGGGCGAGCCGTGCCGGCAGTGCCTGGAGGCCCGCCAGGCGGCGAACCGCTCGCGCCGCGGCCGCCGCCGCGGCCTGCGCCTGCTGCGCGGCTGACCAGCCCTCACGGCCCGGCGATCGACCGGGCCAGCAGCGCCTGCGCTCCGGTGTAGGTGGCCATCACGGCGGCCTCGACCGCGGCCGCGCGCCACCGCGTGCGCGGGCGGGCGAACAGCGACAGCGCCACCAGTCCGTCGGAGACCACGAACAGTGCTCCCCCGACGGCCAGGTCCCGGCCGCGCACGTCCCTGCGCCGCAGCCCGGTGCGGACGCCGGCGTGCCCCATCGCGGTGACCAGTGCGGCGTACCCGGCCACCGGCAACCGCAGCGCCGGGCGGTCGGCGAGCCGCGGGGCCAGCACGGCGGTCGCGGCCACCGCCGTCGTCGCGAACGCCGCGGCCGAGATCCGCTCCCCCGGCGCGGCCGGCGCGTCCGGGCGCAGCTCCCGCACCTCGCGCAGATGAGCGATGTGCGCGGCGGCGAATCCACCGATGCCGCCGGCCACCGCGGCGTCTCCGGAGCCGAGCAGCGCGACGTCGCCCGCCCACGCCGCGGCCAGCGCGGCCCGCGGCGCCCGCTCCCCCACGGCAGCGGCGAGCAGCGGCATCAGCGCGGGCTTGGTCACCCACCGGACCCGGCGCGCACCCGCCGCCGCGGCGATCGCGTCGGCCAGCGCCGCCGCCCAGTAGGCGGTCCACCGCGTCCGCGCGGAGATCATCACCCGGGCAGTGTGGCGCACCCTCCGGACCGTCGCCACTGGCCCCGTTGCACGTCGACCCGCCCGACGCGGCACGATCGAGGCATCATGACCCTCACCGACCGGCTTCCCCGCGACCCCGACGACCCGGACGCCTTCCTCGACGCCTTCGCCGACTGGGCGTTCGAGGAGCGCGGCATCTCGCTGTACCCCGCGCAGGAGGAGGCGCTGGTCGAGCTGGTCACCGGCAGCAACGTCATCCTCTCGACGCCGACCGGCTCCGGGAAGTCGCTGGTCGCCGTCGGCGCGCACGCCGCGACGCTGCAGCACGGCCGCCGCACCTACTACACCGCCCCCGTCAAGGCGCTGGTGTCGGAGAAGTTCTTCCAGCTCATCGACACCTTCGGCGCCGAGAAGGTGGGGATGCTGACCGGCGACGCGTCGGTCAACGAGAAGGCGCCGATCATCTGCTGCACCGCGGAGATCCTCGCCAACATCGCGCTGCGGTCCGGGCCGTACGCCGACATCGGATCGGTCGTGATGGACGAGTTCCACTTCTACGCCGACCCGGACCGCGGCTGGGCCTGGCAGGTGCCGCTGATCGAGCTGCCGCAGGCGCAGTTCCTGCTGATGAGCGCCACGCTGGGCGATGTCACGTTCTTCCGCGACGATCTCACCCGCCGCACCGGCCGCTCCACCGCGCTGATCACCGGCGTGGAGCGGCCCGTCCCGCTGCACTACCGCTACGTCACCACGCCGCTGCACGAGACGATCGAGGAGCTCCTGGCCACCAAGGAGGCCCCGGTCTACGTCGTGCACTTCACGCAGGCCGCGGCGGTGGAACGGGCCCAGGCGCTGATGAGCATGAACGTCGCGACCAAGGAGGAGAAGCAGGCGATCGCCGAGCTGATCGGTGACTTCCGCTTCACCGCCGGCTTCGGCAAGACGCTCTCCCGCCTGGTCCGGCACGGCATCGGCGTGCACCACGCCGGGATGCTGCCGCGCTACCGGCGGCTGGTGGAGACCCTCGCCCAGTCCGGTCTGCTGAAGGTCATCTGCGGCACCGACACCCTCGGCGTCGGGATCAACGTGCCGATCCGCACGGTGCTGTTCACCGCGCTGTCCAAGTTCGACGGCAACCGCGTGCGGCCGCTGAAGGCTCGGGAGTTCCACCAGATCGCCGGCCGGGCCGGGCGAGCGGGCTACGACACCGTCGGCACGGTGGTGGCGCAGGCGCCCGAGCACGAGGTGGAGAACGCGCGCCGGCTCGCCAAGGCCGGCGACGACCCGAAGAAGCGCAAGCGCGTCGTGCGGGTCAAACCGCCGGAGGGCTTCGTCGGCTGGTCCGAGGTGAGCTACGAGAAGCTCCAGCGCGCCCAGCCGGAGCCGCTGACCAGCCACTTCACCGTCACGTTCGCGATGCTGCTGAACGTGATCTCCCGGCCCGGCGACGCGTTCGCGGCCATGCGGCACCTGCTGGAGGACAACCACGAGCCGCGGCACCGCCAGCGCAAGCACATCCTGCGCGCCATCGCGATCTACAAGGCGCTGCGCAACGCGGGCATCGTCGAGGAGCTGCCCGAGCCCGACGCGGAGGGCCGCCGGGTGCGCATCGTCGACGACCTGCAGCTGGACTTCGCGCTCAACCAGCCGCTCTCACCGTTCGCGCTGGCCACGCTGGAACTGCTCGACCGGGAATCGCCCACGTACGCGCTGGACGTGCTGTCGGTCGTCGAGGCGACGCTGGACGATCCGCGGCCGGTCCTCTACGCGCAGGAGAACAAGGCCAAGGCCGAGGCGCTCGCGGCGATGAAGGCCGAGGGCCTGGAGTACGAGGAGCGGATGGCCCGGCTGGAGGAGATCAGCTGGCCGAAGCCGCTCGACGAGCTGCTGCACGCCGCGCTGGAGACCTACCGGCGCGGCGCCCCGTGGGTGGCGGACGCGCGGCTGTCACCGAAGTCGGTCGCCCGCGACATGTACGAGCGCTCGATGACCTTCGTCGAGTACATCAGCTACTACCAGCTCGCCCGCTCCGAGGGTCTGGTGCTGCGCTACCTCGCCGACGCCTACCGGGCGCTGCGCCAGACGATCCCGGACGAGGCGAAGACCGAGGAGCTGGCCGACCTCGAGGAATGGCTGGGCGAGCTGGTCCGCCAGACCGACTCCAGCCTGCTCGACGAGTGGGAGGCGCTGGCCGCGGGCGAAGGCACCGCCGACGTACGGCCGCCGTCGATGGACCAGGGCCCGGCCGGGGTCACCGCCAACGCACGGGCGTTCCGGGTGCTGGTGCGCAACGCCATGTTCCGCCGGGTCGAGCTGGCCGCCCTGCAGCGCTACGACCTGCTCGGCGAGCTGGACGCGGAGTCCGGCTGGACGGCCGAGAAGTGGCGCGGAGCGCTGGAACCGTACTTCGCCGAGTACGGCGACGACGGCATCGGCACCGGGCCCGACGCGCGCGGCCCAGCGCTGCTGGCGATCGAGGAGGAGCCCGAGCGCTGGATCGTCCGCCAGGTCTTCGACGATCCCGAGGGCGATCACGACTGGGGGATCACCGCAGAGATCGACCTCGCCGCGTCGGACGCACAGGGGACACCCGTTGTGTGGATCACCGGGGTAGCTCCGCTGGGCGAGTGAGAGCGCGATCACCCGACCCTCCACCGAGTGGCGGAAGTCGGCACGGACGGTAATCTCAGCGCCGGTCGGTGCCCGGGTCTGAGGCACCCCAAGCACGGCGTGGGGGGTCGATTCGGTGGTGTCGGATCGATCGCCAATCGGTTCCGACGCCGCGGCGCAGGCTCGCCGCTGGGCCGACGCGGTCGCCTCACGCGCGCCGCGGCCCGTGGCGGACCTGGTTCCGCTCGTGGCGACGGTGGCGGGACGGCTGTCCGGCGGATGGTTGCTCGACGCGGGTGCGCGGGCGATCGCGGCCGGGCTGCCGGCGCGCGCTGCGGAACGGGTCGGCGAACTGGTCGGCGCGCTCGCGGCGGGGTTCGCCCAGGGACTGAACGGCGGCGACCACCGGCGCAGCCGGCCTGCGGTCGACTCCCGGATCGGGCTGTGGATCTGCGACCCGGACGGCACGGTCGCCGATGCCAACCAAGCGTTCGCCGACCTGGTCGGCCGCCCGCTGGCACAGATCATCGGCCGCCCGCTGTGCCTGTCCGACGCCGAGTGGGAGACCGTCGCCCAGGTCGCCGAGGGCACCGTCGACCACCTGCGTGCGCACCGCACCTGGCGCCGCCCCGACGGGACGCAGGTGCGCGCCGACGTGCTGGTGCTGCGCGGTGGGGCCACCGCGGGCGGCAAGGCCCGGGTGGTCGGCCTGGTCGAGCGCGCCGACGGCCGCACGCGCCCGACCCTGCTCACCGACCACGACGCGCTGACCGGCGTGCTCGACCGGGCAGCGCTGTTCGACGCGCTGGCCGCCGACCCGGACACCCTGATCGGGCTGTGCTACCTCGACCTCGACGGGTTCAAGGCGGTCAACGACACCCTCGGCAACGAGGGCGGTGACATCGTGCTGCGCGCGGTCGCCCGCCGCCTCGACGACGAGCTGGCCCGCGACGGACACGTCGTGGCGCGCACCGGCGGCGACGAGTTCGCCGTGCTCGTGCACGGCGCCACCGGCGACCCGGAACGCGATCTCGACGAGCTGCAGCGGGTCGCCCACCGGGTGCTGGCGATCGTGCGGCGCCCGGTGCGGATCGGCGGGCACCGGATCGCGGTGACCGCCAGCGCGGGCGTCGTGCGCCGGGACCCGGGTCGCCGTCAGGGCGCGGAGCTGATGCGTGCGGCCAGCACCACGCTCAGCCGCGCCAAGAAGGCCGGCCGCGACCGGGTGGCCGTGTTCGACCCGGACCTGCACCACCGCGATGTCTCGCGGTTCGCGATGACCGCGCGGATGCCGCAGGCGCTCGCCGACGGCGAGTTCTCGCTGGAGTACCAGCCACTGGTGCGGCTCGCCGACGGCACGCTCGTCGGCGTGGAGGCGCTCGCGCGCTGGACGCTGCCGAACGGGGAGCGCGTCTCGCCCGACCGGTTCGTGCCGCTCGCCGAGGAGACCGGCATGATCGTGCCGCTCGGCCGGTGGGTGCTGGCCGAGGCGTGCCGGCAGTCCGCGGAGTGGCTGCGCGCCGGTGTGCCGCCGCTGCTGATGAGCGTGAACCTCGCGGCGAAGCAGGTCGACGACTCGGGCCTCGTCGACGCCGTGACGCGCGCGTTGACGGAGAACGGCCTTCCCCCGCAGACCCTGCAGCTGGAGCTGACCGAGAGCGAGGTCATGGACCCGTCCACGGGCACCCGCGCCACCCTCGAGGCGCTGGCCGGGTTCGGGGTGCGCCTGGCGATCGACGACTTCGGCACCGGTTACTCGAACCTCGCCTACCTGCGCTCGCTCCCCGTGCACGCGCTCAAGCTGGCCGGGCCGTTCGTCACCGGCGCGCTGAACCCGGCCGGCGACAGCAGCGTGGACGTGGAGATCACCTCCATGCTGGTGGGGCTGGCGCACGCGCTCGGGCTGACCGTCACCGCCGAGTCGGTGGAGACCCCGGAGCAGGCGGCGCAGCTGCTGGAGCTCGGCTGCGACCTGGGACAGGGCTGGCTCTACTCCCCCGCCGTCGGCCCGGGGGAGGTGCCCGGTCTGGTCGGCCGCCCGCTCGGGGTGAGCTGATCAGAGCCGGTGCAGCCCCGCCAGCACACGCCGCAGGAAGTCCATGTCGTTGACGGCCGCGGCGTGCAGGGTGAGCGCCCCGGTGTCGATGAGGTCGGCGACGAGCACCCGCACCACCCCGAGCGGAAGGCGGGCGAGGGCGGCGACCTCCGCGATCGAGCGCGGCTGCGTGCACAGCTCGACGACCGTGCGCTGCTCGAGCCCGATGCCGATCGCGCCGCGCGGGCCGCGCGAGATCAGCGCCTCGATCGGCAGGTCGCGCGAGCCGCGGGTGCGCCCGCCGGTGACGACGTACGGGCGGACGCGGAGGCCCTCGGCCACGACGGTCCGGCTGTCGTCGACGGGCGGATCTGCGGGTGGGACGGGGAGCGGGCGGGTTTCCGGGAGAGAGTCCGGTGCGGGTGGGGAGTCCGCGCTCGCCGGGTCGGGGGAAGGTCGGTCGTCCGATAAGAGGGCGTCCGATGGAGCGGCCTCCGACGGGGTGCTCTCCGATGGGGCAGCGGCCGTTCGGGTCTTGGCCGCCTTCCGCCTGCGCCGGGACGCTCCACCGAACCGGGCGCCCGTCAAGCCCACCACGGGGCCGTCGGCCGGCTCACTCATCTGTCCAGGCCCTTCGCTTCGGGGGATGGAAAAACCTTCCCCACGTTGTGTGACGTGCTTGTTTCGTCGATGTTCCCGCCAGGCAACCTACCTTGACGATCAGGCAGAAGTAGGCTCGATCGGGTGACCACGATCAGCGCAGGGCTGCTCCTGCACCGCCAGCGGGAGGACGCGCAGGAGGTGGAGGTCCTGCTGGGCCACATGGGTGGCCCGTTCTTCGCGCGGAAGGACGACGGGGGCTGGTCCATCCCCAAGGGGATCATCGAGCCGGGCGAGGACCCCCTCGCCGGAGCCGTCCGCGAGTTCACCGAGGAGATGGGCAGCCCGCCCCCGGACGGGCCGGCCATCCCGCTCGGATCGGTCCGCGCGCGCGGCAAGACGATCACCGTGTTCGCGGTCGAGGGCGACTTCGACGCCTCCTCGATCAAGAGCAACGAGTTCGAGCTGGAGTGGCCGCCCCGCTCGGGGCGCATCCAGTCGTTCCCGGAGATCGACCGGGCCGCGTGGTTCGACACCACCACCGCGCGCAGGAAGCTGACCGCCGCACAGGTGACGTTCGTCGATCGACTGCTGGAGGCGCTCGCCGAGCAGGGATGATGGCGCCATGGCCGTAACCCGCGGGTTCGTCGGCAAGCGCCGCACTCGGGACCCCCGCCTGCCCCCTGGTCAGTACGACGCCCGTGACGAATGGCCAGTGCTGCACGCGGAGGCCACGCCGCGGCTGGACACCGCGCGCTGGACGTTCACGATCTCGGGGCTCGTCGAGCAGGAGACCACGTGGACGTGGGACGAGCTCCGCGCGCTCCCCCGCTCCCGCTACGAAGGCGACATCCACTGCGTCACCACGTGGTCGAAGCTCGGGATGACCTTCGAGGGGGTCTCCGTCGACACCCTCCTCGACGCCGCCCGGCCGCTGCCCTCGGCCACGCACGTGCTGGCGACCTCGCACACCGGCTACACGACCAACCTCCCGCTCGCCGACGTCACCGGCGGCAAGGCGTGGGTCGTGTGGGAAGCCCAGGGGCATCCGCTCACCGTCGAGCACGGCGGGCCCGCCCGGCTGCTCGTCCCGCACCTGTACTTCTGGAAGAGCGCGAAGTGGGTCTCCGGGCTGCGGCTGCTCGACCACGACGAGCCCGGCTTCTGGGAGCGCAACGGCTACCACGACCGCGGCGATCCCTGGCTCGAGCAGCGCTACCAGGGTGACTGATGGCGGGCTGGCAGACCGCGACGGTCGTCTCCGTCCGCGCCGAGACGGCGAGTGCGCGCACCTTCCGGCTGCGGCTGCCCGAGTTCGAGCCGCACCTGCCCGGCCAGCACTACGTCCTGCGGCTCACCGCGCCCGACGGATACCGCGCCAGCCGCTCCTACTCGGTGGCATCGGTGCCCGACGGCAGTCCCGAGATCGAGCTGACCGTCGAGCGGCTGCCCGGCGGGGAGGTCTCGGAGTTCCTGCACGACGTGGTGGTCCCCGGTGACGAGCTCGAGGTGCGTGGACCGATCGGCGGCTGGTTCGTCTGGCGGGTGGATCGCCCGGCGCTACTGGTCGGGGGCGGCTCCGGAGTCGTCCCGCTGATGGCGATGCTGCGAGCGGCCCGCAGCGCTGGGAAGGCCGATCTCGTGCGGCTGGTGGTGTCGGTGCGCACCCCCGAGGACCTGTACTACCGCGACGAGATCACCGGCCCGCAGACCACCGTGGTCCACACCCGGGTCGCACCACCGGACGAGGCGCGCGGCGTCGACCGGCTCACCACCGCCGATCTCGCGCCCCTCGTGCGCGGTGGCGAGGACGTCTTCGTGTGCGGCTCGCCCGGGTTCTGCGACGCGGCGACCGACCGGCTCACCGAGGTCGGCGTGCCGGAGCGGGCCATCCGCGTCGAGCGCTTCGGACCCTCGGGCTGACCGGTCCGGCCACCACCGGACCGAGCGACCGGGAACCGCGCGGATCCAGCTACGGACCGTGGCGATCTCCGGGTCGTGCAACACCTTCGGGTGGGATCGTCCCGGCACAGGCGACGGCGCGGCTCCAGCGCGCGAAGCTGTGCGCATGCACCGCAGGACAGCGTTCGCCGCGGCCGTCGCCGCGCTCGTGGTCGCCGTCGTGCTCGGGTCCGCGACGGCGGCCGTGGCCGCCGAGCAGCCGGTGAGCGCCGGTTGGGACACCGCAAACCGGGGCTGGCACATCCCACCGAACCCGGCCTTCGCCGACGACTGATCGGCCGAGTCCCGATCCACCGGCTCCAGCCGGTTCTGCCGCCGCCGCACCACCCCTCCTGCGGCGGCGGCGCCGTGTCCGGCCACGTGCCCTCGACGGCTCACCCCTCCATGCCCCACACGGAGCCGAGCTCGTCCGCGTCGGCCGCGGCGATCCGCCGGTAGACCTCCGCCGCCGCCGTCGAGAACCCGTTCGGCAGCCCCGCGGCGGCGAACGCGGCCGCGGCCTCGTCCATCTCCCCTGCCCAGCGCCAGGCCCGGTCGACGGCCCGCCGCGCCATCGTGGTCATCTCCCGCTCGCTGCCCTTGCGGTCCAGCTCGCTGCGCAGCGCCTCCTCGACGCCGTACACGCGGGCGGTGGCGAACAGCGCCAGCCACGCGGCGGGGATGGCCTTGCTCTGCAGCGCGTAGCACGCTTTGAGCGCACTGGCCGCCCCCAGCTCGGCGCCGAGCACGCGGGCTTCGAACGGGCTGCCGGCGAACAGCTCGGCGACCCCGGGCGCACACCGCCCCGCCAGCCACAGCGTGGTGGTGCCGCGGGTCCAGCCGGGCGGGCCGATGACCGCGCCGTCGACGACGTTCTCCGGCCCGAACAGCTCGGCCACGGCCTGCACGGTCTGGGGGGCGACCGCGTTCGCCTCGACGTACAGCGGCGGATCGCCGGCCGCGGCGGCCGCGACCTCGCGCGCCACGTCGAGCGCGGCGTGCGGCGGGCAGATCGACACGACGACGTCCGCGCGCCGGGTCAGCTCGGGCACGTCGGGGACGGCGATCAGGTCGGCCAGCTCGGCCCGCTTGGCGGTGGCGTGGCTGCGGCCCTTGTCGGCCCAGATGACCGCGCTCGCGGCAGCCTTGAGGGCGGAGCCGATCGCCGCGCCCATCGCCCCCGGGTGCAGCACCCCGACGACCGGACGCTCAGGTAGGGATCGCACGCGGTCATCCAACACCCTCAGCCTGCGGCGATCAGCTCCGCCACCCGGGTGTGCAGGTTCGCCAGCAGCGTGTCGACGCCGGGAACCGCGACCACGGTCAGGACGAGCACGGCGACCGTCAGCGCGGGCACCACCAGCCGCGCCTCGACGGCGCCGCCGGTGCGCATCCGCAGCGGCCGCGGGCTGCCCACCGGGTACCAGCTGCGGCCCTTGATCCGCAGCGGCCACAGCAGCGGCGCCCCGGACTCGGTGATCGCGTCGCCGACGGAGTGCACGGCCATCCCGATCGCGACGGCGGTGCCGAGCCAGCCCGCGGTACCGGCGGTGCCGCCGGGCACGTACTCCTCGACGGCGAGGGTGAGCCCGGCCGCGATCACGAGCGACGGCGGGCCGGGTACCAGCTGGTCGAGGCCCTTGATCGCCAGCGCCAGGCACACGAACAGGGTGCCGACCAGCACCGGGGTGCCCCAGCGCGCCGAGGCGAGGTTGATGGCCAGTCCCAGCCCGACCGCGCCGAGCAGGGTGTGGGTGAGCCCGCGGTGGGTGCCGCGGCCGGTGTCGCGGCGGCCCCTCGTCAGGTCGTAGACGAGCGCGGAGAACGGCCGGATCAGGTGCGACGCCGCCCAGGACGCGACCGAGAAGCGGCGCGACGCGACCGACGAGGGGTGGTCGAGATCGGGCAGCAGGGCCGCGCCGGCGCAGACGGCCGCGAACGTCACCACGGTACCGGCGGTGGGCGTGATGCCGACCAGGCGCGGGGCGAATCCCGCCACCGCCAGTCCGACCGCCGCTCCCGACATCGCATGGCTGACCCCGAGCACGGATCCGACGCTACGTTCCGCCCTCGGCGTGTCGGCGGAGCCACGCCGGATGGTGATCAACCGTGCAGCCGCCGGTACGCGGCCCGGGCGCCGGGGTGCAGCGGCACGTCGCCGGTGCCGATGAGGGCGCGCAGGTCGAGGTAGTGGGTGCCCAGCGCCGGCCCGGGCACGAGCTCGGCGGCCGCGGTGACCAGGGTGGTCGCGATCGTGTCGACGACGTCGTCGGGCGCGTCGGGAGTGCAGACGAGCAGGTTGGCGACCCCGACCGTGGTGACCGCCGCGGCACCGTACGCCCCGGCCGGCACACCGAGCGCCCGGTACACCGGACCGTACGCGGCGCGGAGCCGGTCGAGCTCGCCGTCGAGCGGGAGCAGCCGGATCGGGCGCCGCCGAGCCAGCTCGGCCAGCGCCGGAGTGGGGATGCCGCCCGACCAGAGCAGCGCGTCGATCCGCCGCTGCTCCAGCGCTTCGACGGCCGCCCGCAGCGGCAGCTGGGTCGCGACCGCGCCGACGCCCGCGAGCAGGCGCTCGCCGAACACCGCCGCCCCGGAGCCGGGCGCGCCCGGCGAGATGGGCCGGCCGGCCAGGTCCTGCGGGCCGTGGATGTCGTCCTCGGCCCGGACGATCAGCTGCATGTAGTTCTCGTAGACCCGCCCGATCGCCACCAGCGGCACGGGGCCGCCGAACACGGCCAGGGAACCGCGCCGCGCCCCGTCGGCCACATCGGCCAGGGTGAGGCCGGCGGTGGCCCGGCCGGCGTGCACGAGGGCGACGTTCTCGACGCTGCCGGCGGTGCGCACCGGCGCCGCCGGGGTGCCGCGGGCGGTCAGCTGGTGCGCGAGCAGTCCGGCGAACTCCAGGTAGGCCCCGCCCTGCTCGCCCGCGGCGATGGCGAGCGGAGCCTCCGCGCTGCTGCAGCCGGCCGCGAGCGCCGCGGCGCCCGCCGCGCACAGGAACCGCCTGCGCGAGATCGGACTGCTCATGCCGGCAGCTCGATCCGCACGGTCAGCCCACCGCCGGGGGTGGCCGAGAGTTCCAGGTCCCCGCCGTGCCCGGAGACCAGCTGGGCGGCGATCGACAGGCCGAGCCCGGACCCGCGGGTCCCCGCTGAGCGGGGCGCGCGCCAGAACCGCTCGGTAGCCCTCGCCAGCTCGTCGGGGGCGAGGCCGGGCCCGTCGTCGGCCACCTCGAGCACGCCGGGCGAGCAGCGCACCTGCACAGCCGTTCCGGGGCCGGTGTGCCGGATCGCGTTGTCGAGCAGTACGTCGAGCAGCTGCGCGACCTCCGACGCCGGGCACGCGGCGGGTGCCGGGCCACCCGGGCACAGCCGCAGCGTCACGCCGGCCTCGTCGGCGACGGGCTGCCACACCGCGACCTGGTCGGCCGCGACGTGAGCGAGATCGACCCGTTCCACCGGCTCGGCGCCGGCGGCCGAACGATCCGTGGAGCGGCTCTCCGCGGCGGCCAGTTCGAGGATGCCGGCGAGCAGCTCCTCGAGCCGCTCCAGCTCGGCCGCGGTGGCCGCGTACGGCTCCTCCCCCTCCGGGGCGACGTGGCGGGCCAGCACGTCGAGCCGCAGTCGCAATGCGGCCAGGGGGTTGCGCATCTGGTGCGAAGCGTCGGCGACGAGCCGGCGCTGCTGCTCGGCGCTGGCGGTGATCGTCTCAGCCATGCGGTTGAACTCCGCGGTCAGCGTGCGCAGCTCCGGTGGTCCACTCACGGCCGGCACGGTGGTGTCGGCCGCTCCAGCGGCGAGCGAGCGGATGCCGGCGTCGAGCCGGGCCAGCGGCCGCAGGATCCAACGAGCCAACAGGAACGCCAGCCCGACGGCGACCGCCGCCACCGCCAGCGCACCGACGGCCAGCCGCGTCCAGGCGACGACGATGTCGCAGACCGCGGCGCCCGGCAGCGCCCGGATCACGACCGCCCCGACGATGCCGGTCCCGGTACCGACCGGTCGGGCGAGCAGCAGCGGCTCGGAGTGCCCGGGCCACAGCACGTCCGGCAGCGCGGTCGGCTGGTTGCGCAGCGCCGCCTCGACCGCGGCCCGCACCCCGGGATCGCCGGGGTCCAGCCCCTCGACGACGACCGGGTTCCCACGGGCATCGGTGACGAGCACGGCCTCGTCGTAGACACCGTGGTGGGCGACGATCTCCTCGCGCAGCGTCCCGGTGTCGCCGGTGAGCGTGGCCTGGACGGCGAGGGCGGCGATCCGGTCCAGGTCGGCGGTGCGGGAGAGCACGAACCGCTGCGTGCGCTCCTGCGCGCTCGTGACCAGCAACGGGATCGCGAAGCCCGCGACGCCGGCCAGCGCGAGCACCGTCAGCACGACGAGGAGCCGGACCCGCACCTACGGCTCACCCAGCCGGTACCCGAAACCGCGGATCGTGGTGAGCAGCCCCGGCGTGTCGAGCTTGGTCCGCAGGTGGGCCATGTGGACGTCCAGCGACCGGGAAACCGCGAGGTAGGCGTCGCCCCACACGGCGTCCATGACCTGCTGGCGGCTCACCGCGGCGCCCGGCCGGCGCGCGAGCACGGCGAGGATGTCGAACTCCTTGGCGGTGAGGTCGAGTTCCTCGCCGTGCAGGGTGGCCGTCCGCGCGGCCGGGTCGACCGTGAGCGGGCCGATGCGGACGGGCTCCTCCGTCGTGGCCGTCGCCGCCGGCAGCCTGCGCCGCACCGCCTCGACCCTGGCCAGCAGCTCGCCGAGCCGCACAGGTTTGACCAGGTAGTCATCGGCGCCGAGGCGCAGGCCGCGGATGACGTCGCGCTCGGTGCCGCGCGCGGTCAGCACGAGCACCCCAGGGCCGTCGATGCGGCGGATGCGGCGCAGCACCTCCAGCCCGTCGCCGTCGGGCAGCCCGAGGTCGAGCAGCACCAGGTCGGCGTCGTGCACGTGCTGCCAGACGTCGACCGCGCGGCCGACCGACGTGGTGCGGTAGCCGTGCGTGGCCAGGGCGGCGCGGATCGCCTGCGCGACCCCGTCGTCGTCCTCGACGACGAGGATCCGGACCGGATCGGCCACGCTCACGTCCTTCCGCCTCGAACCCGGGCGGTGTTCCCGTCCCGGGAGAAGGCGCTGCCCTGCTCCGCGTCGAGCGGGGTCTCCGCCTTGTTCGTCAACCCGAAGATGTACACCAGGAGGGAGATCGCGATGCAGGCCGTGACGTACCCGATGAACAGCGGCACCTGGTCCTGCGCCTTGAACACCTGGTAGATGAGCGGCGAGGTGCCCCCGAACGCGGAGTTGGCCAGCGCGTAGCCGAGGCCGACGCCGAGCGCGCGGACGTGGAAGGGGAACAGCTCCGCCTTCACCAGCGCGTTGATCGAGGTGTAGCCGGTCAGGATCACGTAGCCGATCGCGACCAGCAGGAACGACGCGATGGGGTTGGTCGTCTGCGGCAGGAACGTGATCAGGACGTAGGTGTAGAACAGTCCGCCGACGCCGAAGCCGACCAGCAACGGCTTGCGGCCCACCCGGTCGGAGAGCGCCCCGCCGAGCGGCTGCAGCAGCATCAGGAAGATCAGTCCGATCAGGTTGATCCAGGTCGCGGTGAGCGCAGCGTCGGAGTAGGTGGTCTTCACGATCGCCGGCGCGTTCACGCTGTAGGTGTAGAAGGCGATCGTGCCGCCCATCGTGATCAGGAAGCACAGCAGCAGTGGCTTCCAGTGCTCGATGACCAGCGTCCGCAGCGAGCCGGCCCGCTTGGTGGTGCGCGCGACCCGCAGCTGCTCGTCGGTGAGCGACTCGTCCATCGTGCGCCGCATCCACAGCACCACCAGAGCGCCGAGGCCGCCGATGACGAACGGGATGCGCCAGCCGGAGTCGCGGATCTGGTCCTCGGTGAAGAACCCGAACATCAGCAGCAGCGTGAACTGCGCCAGCACGTGCCCGCCGACGAGCGTCACGTACTGGAACGAGGAGAAGAACCCGCGGCGGGTGCGGGTGGCCGCCTCCGACATGTAGGTGGCCGAGGTGCCGTACTCGCCGCCGGTGGCGAATCCCTGCACCAGCCGGCAGGCGATGAGCACGATCGCGGCCCACACGCCGATCGAGGCGTGCGTCGGGGTGATCGCGATGACGAACGAGCAGCCCGCCATCAGCGAGATGCTCAGGGTGAGCGCGGCACGGCGGCCGTGCCGGTCCGCGAACCGGCCGAAGAACCACGAGCCCACCGGGCGCATCAGGAAGGTGATCGCGAAGATGGCGTAGGCGTAGATCGTGGAGTTGGTCTCCTCAGGCGCGAAGAACTGCTTCTCGAAGTAGCTGACGAAGACCGTGTAGATGTAGACGTCGTACCACTCGACGAGGTTTCCCGACGAACCCTTGAGGGTGTTCAGGACCGCGCGCCGGGTCGATTCCGGCCGGATCTGCGCGGTGGTGGTCTCGGACAACAGGGGCGTCCTCTCGCTTCGACGGTGAAGCCCGGCTGTTGGGCCTGGGCCGCACCGTAGATCGGCAGGACGCCGGTCCCCGGCTTTCTTTACACGCGCTTAGGACGCCGGATCGGCCATACCGAGCAGGCCGAGGATCTCCTGCGCGGCCAGGGTCGGGGTCTGCTGCCCGGCACGCACGCCGGACTCCAGCTCGGGGATCGCCGCCCGCACTCGCGGATCGGTGCGCAGCCGATCCATCAACTGGTCGCGCACCATCGCCCACATCCACTCGACCTGCTGGTCGGCCCGCTTCTGCGCGAGCTCACCGTGCTCCTCGAGCGTGGCGCGGTGCCGCTGCACAGCGGCCCACACGTCGTCGAGGCCCGCGCCGGTGCGAGCGCTGCACGCCAGCACGGGCGGCTGCCAGTGCGCCGAGCTGGGCGTCAGCAGCCGCAGCGCACCGCGCAGCTCGCGGGCGGCGGCATGGGCGTCCTTCTCGTGATCACCGTCGGCCTTGTTGACCGCCAGGACGTCGGCGAGCTCGAGGATTCCCTTCTTGATCCCCTGCAGGGAGTCGCCGGTGCGGGCGATCGTGAGCAGCAGGAACGTGTCGACCATACCGGCGACGGCCACCTCGGACTGGCCGACGCCCACGGTCTCGACGAGCACCACGTCGTAGCCCGCGGCCTCCATCAGCACGATCGTCTCGCGGGTCGCCCGGGCGACCCCGCCGAGCGTGCCGGCGCTGGGCGAGGGCCGCACGAATGCGTTCTCGTCGACCGACAGCTTCCCCATGCGGGTCTTGTCGCCGAGGATCGAGCCGCGCGTGCGCGTCGAGGACGGGTCGACCGCCAGCACGGCGACCCGGTGCCCGGCCGCGGTGAGCCGGGTGCCGAGCGCCTCGATGAACGTCGACTTGCCCACGCCGGGCACGCCGGAGATGCCCACCCGGATCGCCCCACCTGCGTGCGGCATCAGCTCCAGGAGCAGCTGCTGCGCGGCCGCGCGGTGGTCGGCCCGGGTCGACTCCACCAGGGTGATGGCCCGCGCCAGGACGGCGCGGGACCCGTCGAGGACACCCTTGGCGAGCGCCGGGACGTCAGGCGTCCGCGGCATGACTCGCGATCAGCTTCTCCAGCAGGTCCACAGCCGCCTCGGCGATCACCGTGCCCGGCCCGAACACCGCGGTGGCCCCGGCCTCGTACAGGGCCGGGTAGTCGTCGGGCGGGATCACGCCGCCGACGACGATCATGATGTCGGAGCGCTCCAGCTTCGCCAGCTCGTCACGCAGCTCCGGCACCAGCGTGAGGTGGCCGGCGGCGAGCGAGTTGACGCCGACGATGTGCACGTCGGCCTCCACGGCCTGCCGCGCCACCTCGGCCGGGGTCTGGAACAGCGGTCCCACGTCGACGTCGAAGCCGAGGTCGGCGAACGCGGTGGCGATCACCTTCTGGCCGCGGTCGTGACCGTCCTGGCCCATCTTCGCGACGAGGATGCGCGGCTGGCGGCCTTCCTCCTCGGCGAACGCGTCGACCAGCTCGCGGGCGCGGTCGATGGCCGGGCTGCTGCCGGCTTCCTTCCCGTACACACCGGAGATGATCCTGATCTGGCCGGAGTGGCGCGAGAACACCTTCTCCAGCGCGTAGGAGATCTCCCCGACGGTGGCCTTCGCGCGGGCGGCGTCGACGGAGAGCTTGAGCAGGTTGGCGTCGAAGTCGCGCTTCTCGCCCCGGTCGATCGCGGCTGCGGCGTTCGTCAGCGCGGTGAGCGCGGCGTCGACGGCGCGGTCGTCGCGCTCCTCGCGCAGCCGGCGCAGCTTCTCGATCTGCTGGGCGCGCACGCCGGCGTTGTCGACCTTGAGGACCTCGACCGGCTCGTCGTCCTCGACGACGTACTTGTTGACGCCGATGACCGGCTGACGTCCGGAGTCGATCCGCGCCTGCGTGCGGGCGGCGGCCTCCTCGACGCGCAGCTTCGGGATGCCTGCGTCGATCGCCTGGGCCATCCCGCCGGCGGCCTCGACCTCCTGGATGTGCGCCCACGCGCGGCGGGCCAGGTCGTAGGTGAGCCGCTCCACGTAGTGCGAGCCGCCCCACGGGTCGATCACGTTGGTGGTGGCCGACTCCTGCTGCAGCAGCAGCTGGGTGTTGCGCGCGATGCGGGCGGAGAAGTCGGTGGGCAGCGCCAGCGCCTCGTCGAGGGCGTTGGTGTGCAGGCTCTGCGTGTGGCCCTGGGTGGCGGCCATCGCCTCGATGCAGGTGCGGACCACGTTGTTGTAGACGTCCTGCGCGGTCAGCGACCAGCCGGAGGTCTGCGAGTGCGTGCGCAGCGACAGCGACTTCGGGTTCTTCGGGTCGAACTCCTTGACCAGCTTCGCCCACAGCAGCCGCGCGGCCCGCAGCTTGGCGACCTCCATGAAGAAGTTCATGCCGATCGCCCAGAAGAACGACAGCCGCGGCGCGAACGCGTCGATGTCCAGCCCGGCGTCGATGCCCGCCCGCAGGTACTCCACGCCGTCGGCGAGGGTGTAGGCCAGCTCCAGGTCGGCGGTCGCGCCCGCCTCCTGGATGTGGTAGCCGGAGATGGAGATCGAGTTGAACTTCGGCATCTCGCGCGAGGTGTACGCGAAGATGTCCGAGATGATCTGCATCGACGGCCGCGGCGGGTAGATGTAGGTGTTGCGGACCATGAACTCCTTGAGGATGTCGTTCTGGATGGTCCCGGTGAGCTTCGCCGGTGGAACACCCTGCTCCTCGGCCGCCACGATGTAGAGGGCGAGCACGGGCAGCACGGCCCCGTTCATGGTCATCGACACCGACATGCGGTCCAGCGGGATGCCGTCGAACAGCTGGCGCATGTCGAGGATCGAGTCGATCGCCACGCCGGCCATGCCGACGTCGCCGGCCACGCGCGGGTGGTCGGAGTCGTAACCGCGGTGGGTGGCCAGGTCGAACGCGATCGACAGGCCCTTCTGCCCCGCGGCGAGGTTGCGCCGGTAGAAGGCGTTGGACTCGGCGGCGGTGGAGAACCCGGCGTACTGGCGGATCGTCCAGGGCTGGGTCACGTACATCGCCGGGTACGGGCCGCGCAGGTACGGCGCGATGCCCGGGTAGGTGGCCAGGAAGTCCAGGCCCTCGGTGTCAGCGGCGGTGTAGAGCGGCTTCACCGCGATGCCCTCGGGCGACTCCCACGGCTCCGCCTCGATCTCGGGGCCGTCCGGGAGCGGGGCGTCGGTCTGCAGCGGGACCTTCGTGAAGTCGGGAATGGTCATCGCGAAGCCTCCAGCGCGCTCCAGACGGTGGCGATCGTGGCCAGCGCGTCGCCGCCGACGGCGAACGTCTCGTCCACCCCGTCGACCGCGGCCTTCCCGGCCAAGAGGATCGTGGTCGCTCCTGCCGCCCGCAGCGCGGCGGCGGTCTCGGCCCCGCGCTCGGCGTACAGCTCGTCGGTGCCGCACAGGACCGCGACGGGCGTGCCCGCCTCGCGGAACGCGGCCACCACCTCGTCGGCGGTCTCGGTCGCACCGGCGTCGACCGGCTCTATCCCGCCCGCCTGCAGCAGGTTGCGGGCGAACGTGGCGCGCGCGGTGTGCGCCGCGATCGGGCCCAGCGTCGCGAGGAACGCCTTCGGCCGCGCGCCCGTCTCGGCGAGGACGGCGTCGGACCGGTCGCGGTAGGCCTCGTAGGGCGCTGCCGGCCGGTAGACCGGCAGCGCCGTGCGCTCCGGCAGCACCGGGTTCGGCTCCCGCTCGACCGGCTTCTCGAACAGGTCGGGGAACTCGCTCACACCGGTGATCGGCGCCTTCCGGGTGGCGACCGCGCGCTCCCGCTGCTCCCGGACCTCGGCGACCTTCTCGGCCACCAGGCCCTTCGCGAGCGCATCGGCGACGCCGCCCGCGGCCTCCAGCTCCTGGAAGACCGCCCACGCGGCGTCAGCCAGCGCGTCGGTGAGCGACTCGACGTACCAGGAGCCACCCGCCGGGTCGACGACCCGCGCGACGTGCGACTCCTCCACGAGCAGCGTCTGCGTGTTGCGGGCGATGCGCCGGGAGAACGGGGTGGACTGCCCGATCGCGGCGTCGAACGGGTAGACGGTGACCGCGTCGGCTCCGCCGACCCCGGCTGCGAAGGCCGCGATGGTGCCGCGCAGCAGGTTCACGTACGGGTCGCGGCGGGTGAGCGCGATCGGTGAGGACACCGCGTGCAGCGGCGAGATCGTCGTCTCCGCGGCGCCGCTGGCCTCCAGCACCCGGGCCCACAGCCGGCGCGCGGCGCGCAGCTTCGCGATCGTCGGGAACTGCTCGACGGTCGCGGCCAGCCGCAGCTCCAGCACCTGCGCGGCCCGGTCGATCCCCACCCCGGCCTCGGTGAGCGCCCGCAGGTAGGCCACCCCGGCGGACAGGACGTAGCCCAGTTCCTGCGCGTCCGAGCCGCCCGCGGTGTGCACCGGCAGCCCGTCGACGGCCAGGGCGATCAGCTTCGGGTACTCCGCGGCCACCCGTGCGGCCAGGTCGACCGCGGCGCGCAGATCGGCGGGCTCGCCGGTGCGGGCAGCCCGGCCGATCGGGTCCAGCCCGAGGTGGCCGAGCAGATCCGCGGACGCGACGTCGCGGCGGGCGGCGAGGTCCAAGAACGCCTCGGCGGCGGCGATCGCGTCGGGCGCCGGGCTGTCGCCCGGGTCGAGCACGACCGGGGCGGCGTCGAGCAGCACCCCGTCCAGCGCGGCCGGCAGCGCCGCGGGCTCCACACCGCCGTGGCGGACCGCCAGCCAGATCGAGCTGACCCCGCACTCCAGATCGGCGAGCACCGCCTCGCGCACCTTCTCGGGATCGGTTCCGACGTGCCGCTGCCGCACGTCCCAGGCGCGCGGCCCACCGGTGCCGCGCACGAACGGGCGCACGCCCGGCGCACCGGCGGGCGGCAGCTCAGCCACGTCCTCCGCCGTGTACAGCGGACGCACCGCGATCCCGTCCAGCGTCGTGCGGGTCAACTTCTCGAACGCGGTGCCCAGTGGCGCGTCAGCGCTGATGCGCCCCGACTTCACGAGCACTTGATCGACGAGCTTCAACCACTCGTCGCGGTCGGCAGCGGGGAACCCTGAGGCGAGCTCCAGCTCCTCGGGCTCTCCCGGCGCGGCGGCTTCCAGCACCGCCTTGTCGACCTGTCCGGTGTTCATCGACGACCTCCCCACCGCGGCCGCGATGGCGCGGATGGGCGAAGTTTAGGCACGGCTGACTGCTTTCATCGGGCCATGCGGGTGTGAGAGTGATCCCGCTCGTGAGGTGCGCCACGCCCGGCGCCTGGCTCCTCACAGGGCCCGGCCGGGCCCGCCCCGCCTCACCTCACCCCACCCCGGGCGCAACGAACGGCACTCTCGTCCACGTGGAGTGGACGAGAGTGCCGTTCGTTGTCTGAGGGCCGGGGGGTGGCGGCCGAAGCGCCGATCTCAGGCCAGCGTGACCGAGTCCCCCTGCACCGTCACCTCCCGCTTCTCCAGCGGTCNGGGCGCNGGCCCCTCCAGGACGGCACCGTCGGCGAGGGCGAACTTGCTCTGGTGGCACGGGCAGACGATGGCGCCGTCCTCGATGTGGCCCACCACGCACCCGGCGTGGGTGCAGCGGGCGGAGTAGGCGACGAAGGTGCCGGCGGTGGGCTGGACGACCACGACGCCCTGGTCGGCGAGGATCGTGCCGCCGCCGACGGGGACGTCGGCCGCCGGGACGAGCGGGGTGCCGGGGGCCGCCGGCGCGCTCGACGCGGTCGCCGANGAGCCGNTGGAGCAGGCGGAGAGCACGCCTGCGGCGCAGGTGACGGATGCACCGACGAGGACGGTCCGCCTGGAGGGTCGGCTGATCGAGGCCGGCGTCATGGATCTCGCTCCCGAGGTCGTGGTGGTCGTGATCGGTCTGTCGGTTCGGTACACGTTCTGCCTACGCGTCCGGTTCAGATCAGGTTGAACCGGGGGCGGCCGGCGGCCGTGTACCCCGGTGACAGGCCGTAGGGTCCGCACACCCATCGACTGCCGGACGGAGGTTCGTCGAGTGCACGCCGACGAGGCGCTCGTCCACGCGATCTACTCCGAGCACGGTCGGGCGCTGCTGGCGTACGCGACGCGGTTGACCGGGGATCGGGCCGCGGCGGAGGACGTGGTGCAGGAGACCATCGTGCGGGCGTGGCGACATCCCGAGGTCCTCACGAACGGGAAGGGGTCCACCCGCGGCTGGCTGTTCACGGTGGCCCGCAACATCATCACCGACCGGGCCCGGGCGAAGGCCGCGCGCCCGCAGGAGGTGCCGGCCGACCAGGACGGGGTGGAGGTCGCCCCGGTGCAGCGCGACCACGCCGAGCACGTGGTCGCGTCGGTGACGGTGCTGGAGGCCATGGACTCGCTCTCCGAGGACCACCGCGGGGTGCTGGAGGAGATCTACTTCCGGGGCCGCAGCCTCGCCGAGGCCGCCGCGGCGCTGGGGATCCCGACCGGCACGGTGAAGTCGCGGTCGTACTACGCGCTGCGCGCCCTGCGTGACCACCTGACGGAGCGGAGCGGTGAGGGGGTGAAGGCGTGACGGCACCGACGCATCCCGATCCGGGCGACCTGAGCGCCTACACCCTGGGCCTGCTCGACGAGGAGCAGGCCGGCGCGGTCGCTCGGCACCTGCCGAGCTGCCCCCGCTGCCGGCGCGAGTACGAGGAGCTGCGCGAGATGGCCGACATGCTCGGTGAGCTGCCCCCGGAGGCCCTGCTCGACGGGCCGCCCGAGGACGGCGACCTGCTGCTCGCCCGCACCCTGCGCCAGGTCCGCAGCGAGGTCGCGCGGCGCAGGCGGCGACGGATCCTCGCGGTCGCGGCGTCGGCGGTGATCGGCATCGCGGCGGCCGTCGGCGGCGGCATCCTGATCGGCCGCACCCTCGGCCCACCGGCCGTCGAGTCGAGCCAGGCCGCGGGCACCCGGGTGTTCGACGGGACGTCCGGCAACGTGCGGATGACGGCGAAGGTCTCCCCCGCTGCGGACTGGATCCGGCTCGCCGTCACGGTGTCCGGCGTGCCCCGCGGAGAACACTGCAAGCTCGTCGTCGTGCGCAAGGACGGCAGTCGGGAGATCGCCGGCTCGTGGACGGTCGGGCCGCGCGGCGAGGCCGGCGGCGTCACCATCGACGGGGCCGCCGACGTGCGCATCGACGAGATGGAGGCGGTCAACGTGGAGGGCGCCGACGGACGCGTGCACGTGTCCGCCGTCACCCGCTAGCCCCCGCCGGCTTCTACGTCATGTAGAACTACTACAGGACGTAGAAGTTGGGGGGTGCCATGGATGCGCTCGATCTCGCCCGCTGGCAGTTCGGGATCACGACCGTCTACCACTTCCTGTTCGTGCCGCTGACGATCGGCCTGTCGGTGATCGTCGCGAGCCTGCAGACGGTGTGGCACCGGACCGGCCGCCCCGAGCTGCTGCGCGCGACCCGCTTCTTCGGCAACCTCTACCTGATCAACACGGCCATGGGCGTGGTCACCGGCCTCGTCCAGGAGTTCCAGTTCGGCATGAACTGGAGCAACTACGCCACCTTCGTCGGGGACGTCTTCGGAGCCCCGCTCGCGCTGGAGGCGCTGCTCGCGTTCTTCCTGGAGGCCACGTTCCTGGGCCTGTGGATGTTCGGCTGGGACAAGCTGCCCCGCCGCGTGCACCTGGCGACGATCTGGGCGGCCGCGATCGGCTCGAACCTGTCGGCCTACTTCATCCTCGCGGCGAACGCGTGGATGCGCCACCCCGTCGGCTTCGAGGTCGACGAGGCGACCGGGCGCGCCCGCATGACCGACCTGTGGGCCGTCCTGACCAACCCGCAGGCGATCTCGACGTTCGTGCACGTCGTGTCGGCCTCGTTCGTCGTCGCCGGGCTGTTCGTGGTGGCCGTCAGCGCGTACCGGCTGCTCAAGCACTCCGACGAGGACCGGGCGCTCTTCCGCACCGCGCTGCGGGCCGGGCTGACCGTCACCGCGATCGCCGGGGTGATCGTCGCAGGCTCCGGCGACGGGCAGGCCAAGCTCATGGCGCAGTACGAGCCGATGAAGCTCGCCGCCGCCGAGGCGCACTGGGACACCGGCGAGTACGCCGGGTTCTCCCTGTTCGCCGTCGGCGACCTCACCGAGCGGCGCAACATCGTCGACATCGCCGTCACGCCGGTGCTCAGCTTCCTCGCCACCGGGTCGATCGACGGCGAGGTCCAGGGTGTCAACGATCTGCAGGAACAGTTCGAGCAGACCTTCGGGCCGGGCGACTACGTGCCCAACGTGGCGGTCCTCTACTGGGCGTTCCGGCTGATGATGGGGCTCGGCCTGGCCGGGGCCGCGGTCGGGCTGGTCGGGCTGTGGATGACCCGCAAGGGCCGCGAGCCCGAGCCGTGGGCCTACCGCGTGGCGATGCTGGGCCTTCCGGCCGCCCTGGCCGCGAACATCTTCGGCTGGATCCTCACCGAGATGGGCCGCCAGCCGTGGACGGTCGTCGGCGAGCTGCTCACCGCCGCCAGCGTCTCCCCCGGCGTCTCGCTGGGCGAGGTCGCGTTCTCCCTCGCCGCGTTCACCACGGTCTACGCGGTGCTCGCCGTCGTCGAGGCCCGGCTGCTGTGGCGCTGCGTCAAGGCGGGCCCGCCACCTGCCGAACCGGAGGCGCTCACCCGGCCGATGAGCTACCAGGAGGCCTAGATGGATCTGCCCACCGTGTGGTTCGCCGCCGTCGCCGTGCTCTGGACCGGCTACCTGGTGCTCGAGGGCTTCGACTTCGGCGTCGGCATCCTCGCCCCGCTCGTCGGCCGCGACGACGCCGGCCGCGGCGCCGCCCTGTCCTCCATCGGCCCTGTCTGGGACGGCAACGAGGTGTGGCTGGTGACGGCGATCGGCGTCATGTTCGCCGCGTTCTCGCCCTGGTACTCCGCGACGCTCTCCGGCTTCTACCTGCCGGTCGTGCTGGTGCTGCTGGCCATGATCGTGCGCGGGGTCGCCCTGCACTACCGGAGCAAGCGGCCCGACCCGGCCTGGCGCGCCCGCTGCGACACCGCGATCGCCGTGGCGAGCGCGGTGCCGCCGCTGGTGTGGGGTGCGCTCTTCACCGCCACCCTCACCGGCGTGGCGCTCGGCGCCGACCGGGTCGTGGAGGGCGGCGCGAGCGCTCTGCTGGCGCCGCTGCCGCTGCTCGGCGGGATCGCGACGCTCGCGCTGTGCGTCCTGCACGGGGCGACGTTCCTCGCGCTCAAGACCGGCGGTCCGATCCACGTCCGGGCCCGCAGCGCCGTGCGGTGGGCGGCCCCGCTCACCGCCGCCGCGCTGGCCGCGCTCGCCGTGCCGACCGGGCCGCTCGCATGGGTGCTCCCGCTGCTCGCCGCGCTCGCCGGCCTCGCCGTCGCCGCCGGCCGGGACGGCTGGGCGTTCGTCGCCACGACGGCCTCGACGGCGGGGCTCTCGGTGCTGCTCGTGGCCTCCCGGTTCCCCGTGCTCATCACCTCGACGACCGGTCCCGACCTCACCGTCGCCGACGCGGTGGCCGGCCCGTACACGCTCGGCCTGCTCAGCGTGATCGCGGCGGTGCTGCTGCCGATCGTGCTCGGCTACCAGGCGTGGACGTACTGGGTGTTCCGCAAGCGGATCACCGCAACCCCCGTGAGCGCGTGATGCGCCCGCTCGAGCCCCGACTGGTCGCGACCACCCGCCCGGTGCGGGTGCACCTCGCGCTGTCGGTGGCCGCGGGCCTGGTGCTGACCGGGCTGGTGCTCACCCAGGCGTGGGTGCTGGCCGATCTGCTCGGCGGAGGCGCACTGGAGCTGTTCGGGTTCGGCCTCCCCGACCTCGATGCCGGCACTGCGGTCGCGGCGGTCGCCGGCATCGCGGTGGCCCGGGCGGTGCTCGCAGCCGGCGCGGAGAACGCCGCGCTGCGCAGCGCCGCCCGGGTCGTCTCCGACCTCAGGATGCGCCTGGTCGACCACGTGACCGGCACGGCAGCCGATCCCGCCGAGACGGATCCCGGCGAGATCGCGACGCTCGCCGGCCGCGGCCTCGACGGGCTGCACGACTACGTCGCCCGCTACCTGCCGCAGCTGGTGCTCGCCGCGCTCGTGCCGGGCGCCGTGGTCGTCGCGCTGGCCGCGGTGGACGGGACCTCCGCCCTGGTCGTGGCCTTGACGCTGCCACTGATCCCGCTGTTCATGGCGCTGATCGGCTGGCACACCCGAGCGCGCACCGAGGAGCAGTGGACCCTGCTCGAACGGCTGGGCGCGACGTTCCTCGACGCCGTGGAGGGCCTGCCCACGCTCGCGGTCTTCCGCCGGGCCCGGGCCACCGCGGCACTGGTCCGCGAGGCGTCCGAGCAGCACCGGGTCGCCACCACCGCGACGCTCAAGATCGCGTTCCTCTCGGCGCTGGTGCTGGAGCTCGCCGCGACGCTGTCCGTGGCGGTGGTCGCGGTCGAGATCGGGCTGCGGCTGCTCTACGGGCAGCTCGATCTCACCACCGCATTGTTCGTGCTGATCCTGGCCCCGGAGGCGTACCTGCCGCTGCGCGAGCTCGGCGCCCGCTTCCACGCCAGCATCGAGGGCGTCACCGCCGCGCAGCGCGCGTTCGCCGTGCTCGACGGCCCCGGCGGGGACCGGCCCGCCCCGGTGCACCCGGCCACCGCCGATCCGCACGCCGAGATCGTCCTGCACGACGTCGGCCTGGCGTACTCCCCGGGCCGGCCCGTGCTGGAGCACGTGGACCTGCGCCTCTCCCCCGGCACGACCACGGTGATCAGCGGGCCGAGCGGTGCGGGCAAGAGCAGTCTGCTCGCGCTCCTGCTGCGCTTTAGCGATCCCACGGCCGGCCGGATCACCGTGGGTGGGATCGATCTCGCCGACGTGCCCGTCGCCGAGTGGCGCCGCCACGTCGCCTGGGTCCCGCAGCATCCCTACCTGTTCGACGCGACCGTCGCCGACAACATCCGGCTCGGCGCCCCGGACGCCTCCGACGTCGAGATCGAGGCGGCCGCCCGCCGGGCGGGCATCCACGAGGAGATCCTCGCGCTGCCCGACGGCTACGCCACCCGCCTCGGCGAAGGCGGCACCCGCCTGTCCTCCGGGCAGCGGCAGCGGATCGCACTCGCCAGAGCCTTCCTGCGCAACGCCCCGATCCTGCTGCTCGACGAGCCGACCGCGCACCTCGACCCGCGCTCGGCCGAGCTGGTCCGCCGGGCGCTGGCCGAGCCGGCGCCGGGTCGCACGACGCTGATCGTCACGCACGACGAACGCTGGAGCGGCGACACCGTGCTCCCGATCGCGGCGACGAACGGCCACCACGAGCCCGCGCCGGAATCCCCGGCCCCAGCCCCTGCTCCGGCGATCGATGAGCACGAGACCGACGACGTCCCGACGGGCAGTGGGCTGTGGCGACTGATCCGCTTCGCCCGCCCGCGGGCCGGCCGGTTCGGGCTCGGCGTGCTCACCGGCGCCGTCGCGACCGGGGCCGGGGTGGGTCTCACCGCGGTCGCGGCCTGGCTGCTGGCCACCGCGTCGACGCACCCGCCGATGACCGCCCTGTCGCTCGCCGTCGTCGGGACCCGTGCACTGGGTCTGACCCGGGGCGTGGCCCGCTACCTCGAACGACTCGTCACCCACGACGCCGCGCTGCGTACGCTCGCTGGGCTGCGCGGCCGCGTGTTCGAACGCCTCGCCCGCACTGAACCGGTCCACAAGTTCCGCTCGGGCGACCTCGTGGGCCGGTTCGTCGACGACGTCGACGCCACCCAGGACCTGCTCGTCCGCGGCCTCGCCCCGCCGCTCGCCGCGCTGCTGGCCGGGACGGGCGTCGTCGGGCTCGCCGCCGTGCTGCACCCCACGGCCGGGCTGCTGCTCGGCGCCGGACTCGCCCTCGGCGGGCTCGCCGTGCCGGCCGCCGCCGCGCTCGCCGGGCGGGGCCCCGGCCGCCGCCGCACCGCCGCCCGCGCCGCGCTCACCACCACGCTCGTCGACACCCTGCACGGAGTGCCCGACCTGCACGCGTACGGCGCCGTGCCGGCCGCGGTCGGTCGGGTCGCCGACGCGGATGCGCGGCTGCGCGCGCAGTCGGACCGCGAGGCGCGCATCCTCGCCCTCGGAGCGGGCGCCTCCACGCTGATCGCCGGGCTCACGCTGTGGGCGGTGCTGGCGGACGGCATCGCAGCAGGGCTGGGCACCGTGCCCCTCGCCGTCCTCGGGCTGACGGCGCTGACCGCGTTCGAGATCGTCGCGCCGCTCCCAGCCGCGGCGGCCAAGCTCGGCACGGTCCGCGCCGCGGCCCGGCGCCTGTTCGCGGTGCTGGACACCCCACCGTCCGTGCGGATGCGGCCGGCGCCGCGCGTACCGGGTGCCCGCGGGTTGCGGATCCGCGGACTGCGCGTCCGCTACGACGACGGCCCGTGGGTGCTCGACGGCCTCGATCTCGACGTCGCACCCGGCGAGCGGGTCGCGGTGATCGGGCCCAGCGGATCGGGCAAGAGCACGCTCGCGTCGGTGCTGTTCCGGTTCCGGGATCCCGAGGCCGGCACCGTCCTCGTTGACGGTACCGACGTGAGAAGCCTGCCATCTGATGCGCTCCGGCGCATCATCTCCGGCGTGCCGCAGGATCCGCACCTGTTCACCGGCACCGTCGCCGACAACCTCCGCATCGCCGCGCCCTGCGCGACCGACGCCGAGCTGCGGGCGGTGCTCCACCGAGTGCGGCTCGGCGATCTCGACCCCGCCACGCCCGTCGGGGTCGGCGGCGCCCGGCTGTCCGGCGGGATGCGCCAGCGGATCGCCCTGGCCAGGGCGCTGCTGACCGACGCGCCCTACCTGGTCCTCGATGAGCCGACCGCACACCTCGACCCGGCCACCCGCGACGCGCTGCTCGATGACCTGCTGGCCGCGGCGTCCGGCCGCAGCCTGCTGGTGATCACCCACGACCGGGCCCGGCTGGACCGGTTCGACTCCGTCGTGGAGATCACCCGCTACGCGTCCCCCGCGGACGCACCGTCACCTGCGGAATGCGTCGTCGCGACCGGCGTCAGCGTCTGAGGCAGCTTCGGCAGCACGTTCTCCACGTACGACCGGGCCGCCGTCGTCGTGCTGACCCCGCGACCGGCCTGCTCGGAGAGGAACCAGCGGTGCTCCAGCACCTCGTGGAAGATCTCGGCGGGCGCGAGCCGTCCCCGCAGCTCGGGCGGCACCAGGCCGAGCACCTTGTCGAAGATCTCGATGCGCCAGCGGTGCGCGGCCACGGTCTCCGGGATGGAGCGGCCCTCCTTCTGCTCGAGGTAGCCGCGGTAGGCGACGATGTCGTTGAGCAGCCGCCGCGCCTGGTTGTCGGAGACGTCCAGGCCGGTGAGGGCGAACAACCGGGTGCGGTGCCGATCGCTCACCCCGACCTTCGTGCGGACCTTCAGCCGCGCCCCCTCGGGTGTGCTGACCAGCTCCAGCTCGTCGACGTCGAAGCCGAGCTCGTTCAGCCGCTCGACCCGCTTGGTGACCTGGTAGCGCTGGTCGGCCGGGTCGATCGGCTCCTCGCGGGTCAGCTCGTCCCACAACGCGTGGTAGCGCTCCGTCAGCGACGCGGCGACCTCGATCGGGTCGACGTGCTCGGGAAGCAGCCCACCGGCCTGCAGATCGAGCAGCTCACCGCCGACCCGCTCCGCGGCGAGGCGGATGTCGTACTCGCGCTGCCCGTCCGACAGCGTCGGGTGCAGCTCCGCGGTCTCGGCGTCGACGAAGTAGGCCTCGATGCTGCCCGCGTCCGGGCGGAACAGCGTGTTCGACAGCGAGCAGTCACCCCACAGCAGGCCCGCCAGGTGCAGCCGGACGAGCAGCTCCACCATGGCGTCGATGAGCTTGCCCTCCGGGAACGTCGCGTACCGGTTGGAGAACAGGTAGCGGTACGACATCGAGAAGTCGAGGAACCGCGTCACGAGGATCGCGTCGAGCGGAGTGCCGCGGTAGCTGCCCCGCTCGACGCAGACACCGACGGCCGTGACGGCCGGCATGCCCATCTCCTGCAGCCGGCCCAGCAGCCGGTACTCGCGGCGGGCCAAGCGCTCGTCGATCTCCTTGAGCGCGAAGATCTGACCGCTGTCCTCGACGAACCGCACGACGTGGCGGGAGATGCCGCGGTGCGGCATCTCCAGCAGCCGCTCGTCCTCCCACTCCTCCAGCGGCTCCTGCCACGGCAGCGTCAACAGCCCTGCCGCGTCGGCCGCCGGCGGCCGGAAGATGAAGCGCATCCGTCCAGTATCGACGGACGCGCAAACGACGGCAGGTCCTGCGGGTGGGGCGGGTCGTGCGGTCAGGACCGCGAGTCCGGCGTCTGGTGCTGCGGGTCGTGCGATCGGTTGGGTGAGACTTGCGGTCGCGTCCGCGAGTTTCGCGGTCGGGTCGGTGAGTCGTGCGATCGGGCCGGCGAGTCTCGCGTTCTGACCGGCGAGTTCCCCGGTGCGGCGAGTTTCGCGTGCGGTGTCGCGGGTGATGCGGTACGTCGGATGAGTTCTGCGTTCGGGCTGGGTGCTCGCCCGGGGGGTCGACCGGACGGAAGTCCGCGCGTCACCGGGTGTGCGGGGCTTGTCGGGGTGTGCCGGGTGCACTGCACCACCCCGCACTGCAACGCCCCATCCACCCCGTCGACCACCGCACCCGCCACGAAGACGAGGGCACGACCAACCCCACCAACGGCAACGGCTACCGCGCCTTCCACAACCACGCAGAAGAAGTCGGCGTCACCGAACGACCGAGGAGGGATCGACGACCGGAACCCCGATCACCGTGAGCCACATCGACCGGGTCGACGATCGGGTTGCGGCCGGAAGCACGCGGCGTTGCTCCGGGCGCCGCGGCTTCCTCGCTGCGACGCTCGCGCGGGCCGCCCACCGTCGGACGAGCGGCCCGCGCGGTGATCACGGGGTCAGGCCTTCGGGCCGCCCGCGACGTAGAGGACCTGGCCGGAGACGAAGCTGGACTGCTCGCTGGTGAAGAACGAGACGGCGTTCGCGATGTCCTCCGGCTGGCCCGCCCGCTGCACCGGGATGGCAGCGGCGCGGGCGGCGAGGTAGGACTCCCAGTCCTGGCCGATCCGCTGGGCAGTCGCCTTCGTCATGTCGCTGACGATGAAGCCCGGCGCCACGCAGTTCACGGTGATGCCGAACTTACCCAGCTCGATCGCGAGGGTCTTGGTGAAGCCCTGCAGGCCGGCCTTCGCCGTGGAGTAGTTGGCTTGGCCGCGGTTGCCCAGTGCGGACGTGCTGGAGATGTTGACGATGCGGCCCCACTTGGCGTCGACCATGTGCTTCTGCACCGCCCTCGCCATCAGGAACGAGCCGCGCAGGTGCACACCCATGACGGTGTCCCAGTCGGACACGTCCATCTTGAACAGCAGGTTGTCGCGGGTGATGCCGGCGTTGTTCACCAGGATCGTCGGGGCACCCAGCTCGGCGGTCACGCGCTCGACCGCCGCGTTGACGGCCGCTTCGTCCGAGACGTCGGCCCCCACCGCGATGGCCCGGCCACCGGCGGCCTCGATCGCGGCCACCGTGTCCTTGCCGGCGGACTCCTCCAGGTCCACAACGGCCACCGCGCGTCCGTCCGCGGCCAGGCGCACAGCCGTGGCCGCGCCGATCCCCCGGGCGGCTCCCGTCACGATCGCCACCCGAGCGGCGTTGTCGGTCATCTGCTCTCCCTCTGAACGATCTCGAGCTGTGGCCAGAGTCTCGCCCGTGCGCTCGGCGGACGCCATGCTCGGGTGAGCGGCTGCATAGTCCGACGGCTCCGCGCCCCGGCCGCCGCTGATCGACGAGCAGCCGCGACGTGACAACCCGTGTCCGAGACGTCACCATTCCGTGACCTGCATGGGCAACTGTTCGTGCAGTCACGGTTAGTGATCATGCGGTGCAGTGTCGCCCGCGCGCCGTGACGCCCGTCCGCACCGCGAACCCGACCTGCGAGGGCACCGTGAGCGAGTCAACCGGCGACCGTCCCGCCATCCGCACGCCCTGGCTCCCCCTCGGCGCTGCGGCACTGATCGTCCCGACCGTGCTGGCCGGCATCACGCTCGCCTGGCCGCGCCCGCAGATCGAGGCCGATCTGGGGCAGCGGGCCGCAGAGGCGCTCTCCGCCGCCGGCATCGCCTCATCGGGCGTGGAGTTCTCCGGTCGCGACGCCACCATCGTCGGAGTCGCGCCCGGGCTGCAGGAGCAGGCGCAGACCGTGGTCGAGGAGGTCACCGGCGTCCGGGTGGCCGGGTTCCTGCCGACCGGCGGTGCCGCACCGTTCGGGCTGACCGAGACCGGTGACTCGATCGTCCTCACCGGCACCGTCGGCTCCGAGGAGGAGCGCAGCCGGCTCGTGTCGGCGGCCGCGGCCCAGGCGGGCGGCCGCTCGATCGACGACGAGCTGACCGTGCAGCCCGGCGCCCGCCTGCCCGACGGCATCAACCCGACCACGGTCACCGCCATCGCGGCGGCGCTCGCGGGCATCCCGGGGGAGATCACCGTCTCGGTGTCCGGCCCGACCCTCACCCTGAGCGGGCAGGTCGCCGACGAGGCCGCGCGGTCTGCCGTCGCGCAGCGGATCGGTGCCGCAGTACCCGGCTTCACCCTCGACGACCGGCTGACGGTGGCCGCACCCGTCCCCACCGCGCCGACCGCGCCCGCCCCCGCTCCCGGCGCGCCGGGCGCCGACCTCGACCCAGCCACCAAGCAGACGCTGCAGACCCAGCTCTCCGAGCTGCTGGCCGCGACCCCGATCAGCTTCGGCCCGAACTCCCCGCAGCTCACGCCGCAGGGCGGGGCCGCCGTCGCGCGGGTACTGGACCTGCTGCGGGCCGCACCCGGGGCCCGCATCCAGATCGACGGCTACGTCGCCGCCGGCCCGGGCGACGGCCGGATGACCGCGGAGGAACTGTCGACGGCGCGCGCCGCCACCGTGCGCGACGCGCTCGTCGCCGGTGGCATCCCCGCCGACCGCATCACGATCCGCGGCCTCGGTGAGGGCACCAACCCCATCCCGTCCCCGTCGGCTCGCCGCGTCGAGATCACCGTCGTCTGAGGGAGTACGCCGTGTTCTACCTCTTCACGCAGGTCTGGGTCCTGATCCTCGTCGCGTTCCTGCTCGGGGTCCTCGCCGGCTACCTGTTCTGGGCCCGTCCGATCTCCCGTGCCGCCGACCGGCTCGAGAAGCGCTGACCTCGCACTCGCACCCCTGGAGGACCTCCCGTGCTGTGGCTCTTCGGTCAGACCTGGATCTGGTACCTGATCGCCTTCGCCGTCGGCGTGCTGGTCGCGTGGCTGCTGTTCGTGCTCCCGGCGCAGCGGCGCCTGCGGGCGGCCCAGGCCGCGGCCGCCAGCAGCGTCGGCACAGACGAGCGGACCTCCCTCCTCGACCGCGGTCCCGGTGGTGACGATTCCGAGCGCACCACCGTCGTCGACCCGTCCGTCGCCGACCGGACGCAGGCAGACGAGCCACCGACCGAGCAGTTCCCCGCGGTCGACTCCGCCCTCGCGCTGCTCGACACCCGCGCCGCCGGCCTGCCCATCGCTGAGGCGACCGCGCAGATCCCGATCGTCGGCGCCGCGGACGCGACCACGCAGATCCCGGTCGTCGAGCCCGAGGGCGAGAAGACGGAGAAGGCCGAGTCGGAGGCCGCCGCGGTCACCACGGCGATCCCGCTGGTGAAGACCGACAGGCGCGACAGCGAGACTGCGGACGGAGCCGGGGCGAAGTCCGGGGAGAAGACCGGGGAGAAGACGGAAGGCAAGGCCGCGGAAGCCGCCGGGGGGACCGCCGCCGAGGGCGCGCACACGGCCGCCGAGGCCGCAGTGGTGGACACGGAGGCCGCGAGGGTCGAAGCCGAGAGCAGCGAACCTGGCGGAGTCGCCGACGCCGAGCCGGCGGAGTCCGACGGCTCGAGCTCCGACGCCGCCGCGGCCACGACGGTCATCGCCACCGGCGCCACGGCCACCGCCGGAGAGTCCGAAGCGGACGCGGGCGAAGCGCCGAAGACCACTGCAGACACCACCGCAGACACCGCGGATGCCGACGGCGCCACCACCGCGATCGACGCCGGCGCCGCGGAGGGCGCCACGACGGTGATCGCGACCGGCGCTGCCGCTGGGAGCACCGCCACCGATGGCACCGTCACCGATGGCACCGTCACCGATGGCACCGCCACCGATGGCACTGCCACCGATGGCACTGCCGCTGAGGGCGGCGCGGCCGAGACGACCACGGCGATCGACACGAGCGAAGCCCGGGGCAACGGCGCCGGCGACGAAACCGCTGCCGTTGCCGCGACGGCCACCGTCGAGGCGCCCTACGGTCCGGGCTCGGCGAAGCCGAACCCGGACGGCTCGGCCCCCGGCCCCGAGTTCACGATCAAGGGAAACGCGAACTCGATGCTCTACCACACCCCGGACTCCCCGTACTACGCCCGCACCCGGGCAGAGGCGTGGTTCAGCTCGACCGAGGCCGCGGAGGCCGCCGGGTTCGCACCGTGGAACCGCCGCCGCTCCGGCGAGAACGGGAACAGCTGACCGCATCGGACGCTCAGGACCGATCCTGCGACGCTGGCACCGAACGTGCCCAGTGGCAGCGCTCAGGGGCGTGGTGCAAGGGGCCGCCGCGCGCTCGCGCAGTCACTCGGCAGTCGCTTCCCGGAGCACGCCCCGCAGACCTCCGGTGGGAACGGAAGCGGTGTGGGTGGCCACAGAGCAGCGCCGCCGGCCCCGGGGAGCGGGATGATGGGCCGCGATGACCGCCGCTCTGGGCCGCTGGGCCGTGCTGATCGTGCTCACCGCAGCCGTGGCAGCGGCCCTGATCGCGGCGTCGGTGCCCACAGCGGCGCTGTTCGCCGGGCTCCTCGTCGCGACCTGCCTCGCCCTCGCCGGGCGGGCCCCGGCCCGGGTGCCGCGGCCCGCGTTCGTGTGCGGGCAGGCGGTCATCGGCGTGGTCATCGGGCTGATGGCCAGCCCGGACACGCTCGCCGGCCTGGCGCAGGACTGGCTGCCGGTGCTGCTGATCAGCGTCGCCACGCTGGTCCTGTCCTCGTCGGCCGGGCTGCTGCTCGGGCTGCGCCGCGGCGTGTCCGCCCTGACCGGGATGTTCGCGCTGACCGCGGGCGGCGCGTCCGGGATGGTCGCGATGAGCCGCGAGCTCGGCGCGGACGACCGCGTCGTCGTGGTCGCCCAGTACCTGCGGGCCGGGCTCGTCGCGGCGTCGACCCCGCTGGTGGCGATGGCCTTCTACGGCGCGGCCGTGGGGGTCGGGGCGCCGGCCGGTCCGGCCGGGGCGCCCTGGTGGCAGGGGCTACTGGTGCTGGCGATCTGCGTCGGCGCCGGGATCCCGCTGGCACGGCTGACCCGCATGCCCTCCGGTGGCCTGCTCGGGCCGATGCTGGTCGCGATCGCGCTCAACCTGGCCGGGCTCGTCCCCGGGGTGACTGTGCCGACGCTGGTCGTCGACCTCGGCTACGCGGTGATCGGGTGGCAGGCCGGGATCGGGTTCACCCGGTCCAGCCTGAAGACGGTGCTCGGCGCGCTCCCGGCGATGCTCGCGCTCATCGTCGCGGTGAGCGTCGCCTGCGCCGGTCTCGGGCTCGCGCTCTCCGCGCTCACCGGCGCGTCCCTGCTCGACGGCTACCTCGCGACCACCCCCGGCGGCGTGTACGCGGCACTCGCCACCGCCATCTCCTCCGGCTCGGACGTGACGTTCGTGGTCGCCGTGCAGGTGCTGCGGGTGATCCTCCTGCTGCTGGTGACACCGCTGTTGGCCCGGCTCGCGAACCGCCGCGCCGGGGTGGGCGCCACGAACGCCGACACCGAGGACGACTGACACCGCGGAAGACTGACGCATCAGGTGGGCTCGCGGGCCTCCCGCAGCCGCGCCATGGCCTCCTCCACCGCCGGCGGATCGCCCTCCAGCAGCCGCAGCGCGTCGTCCACGCCCGACCGCAGCCGCGCGCACTCCGCCGCCTGGTCCGCCACCTGCATGTGCATCGTCCACAGATCGACGAACACCGCCACCTTCGACCGCAGCACCCACGGATCGAACGGCTTGGTGATGTAGTCGACCGCGCCCGCCTGGTAGCCGCGGAACGCCAGGTGCGGGTCGTAGTCCACCGCGGTGAGGAACAGGATCGGGATGTGCCGGGTCCGCTCCCGCTGCTTGACGTGCCCGGCCGTCTCGAAACCGTCCATGCCCGGCATGTGCGCGTCGAGCAGGATCACCGCGTAGTCCTCGACGAGCAGCCTCTTGAGCGCGTCCTCCCCGCTGGTGACCGCCACGATCTCGACGGGGAGCCCCTCCAGGATCGCGGTCAGGGCCAGCAGGTTCTCCCGCCGGTCGTCGACGGCCAGCACCCGGGCCGTGCGCGTGGTCATGCGCTCCGTCCTCCACGATGACCGTTACGCCGACCGTCACGCTGTGCTTCGCGCCGGCGCTCCCGCCGCGCTTCCTCCCGGGCCGCCCGCGCCGGGCCGACCCACGTGGCCATCAACGACAGCAGCTCGTCGATGTCGACCGGCTTCGTCACGTACTCCGTGGCGCCGGCAGCCAGGCTGGACTCGCGGTCGCCCGGCATCGCCTTCGCCGTCAAGAACACGACCGGCAGGTCACGGCCCTGCGGCAGCGCGCGGATGCGTCGGGTGGTCTCGTTGCCGTCGAGGTCGGGCATCATCGCGTCCATCAGGACCATGTCGACCTCGGCGTGCTGGGTGAGCAGCTTGATCCCGTCCGCGCCGTTGTCGGCGTACAGCACGGTGAGCCCGTGCAGCTCCAGCGCGCTGGTCAGTGCGAACACGTTGCGCACGTCGTCGTCGATGATCAGCACGGTGGCCCCCGCCAGCTCCGGCACCGGCCGCGCCCCCGAACCCGCGGGGTTGCCGCGCAGGATCGCGGTGCCGGTGGTCGGCTGCTGCGGATCGGCGAGCTCCGCCGCGGAGATCGCCTCCGGGTTGCGCCGCTGACCGCGGCCCGGCGCGCCGCTCGGTGACGACGACAGAGCCGACGACAGAGCCGACGACAGAGCCGACGACGTGGACGACGACAGAGCCGACGGCGGCGACGACGTCAGGGAGGGCGGAAGGTGCTCCGGCAGCAGGAGCGTGAACACCGAGCCGACGCCGACCTCGGACGACACCTCGATCTTGCCGCCGAGCATGCCGGCCAGCTCCTTGGAGATCGACAGGCCCAGGCCGGTGCCGCCGTACTTGCGGCTGGTGGTGCCGTCGGCCTGCTGGAACTGCTCGAAGATCATCTCCAGCTTGCCGTCGGGGATGCCGATCCCGGTGTCGCGCACCGCGAACGCCACCACCACCGGCGAGGAGTCCAGGGTCGGCACGCCGTGGACGACGCCCGGCGGCACCGGCGCGACCTCCAGAGTCACGTGCCCCTCGTCGGTGAACTTGACGGCGTTGGCCAGCAGGTTCCGCAGCACCTGGCGCAGCCGCTGGGCGTCGGTGGTGATCTCCCGCGGCAGGTCCGGCGACAGCTCGACCCGCAGCTCCAGGCCCTTGTCCTCGGCCTGCGGCGCGATCGCCTGCTCCAGGTCACCGCACACCTCGACCAGGTCCACCGGGCCGGTGTCGATGTCGACCCGGCCGGCCTCGATCTTCGACAGGTCGAGGATGTCGTCGATCAGCCGCAGCAGGTCGGAGCCCGCGCCGTGGATGGTGCGAGCGAACTCGATCTGCTTCGGGGTGAGGTTCTTCTCCGGGTTGTCGGCCAAGAGCCGCGAGAGCAGCAGCAGCGAGTTCAGCGGCGTGCGCAGCTCGTGGCTCATGTTGGCCAGGAACTCCGACTTGTACTGGCTGGCCTGCGCGAGCTGCTGCGCCTTCTCCTCCACGCCGCGCCGCGCCGCCTCGATCTCCATGTTCTTGATCTCGACGTTGCGGTTCTGCTCGGAGAGCTGCTTCGCCTTCTCCTCCAGCTCGGCGTTGGCGCGCTGCAGCTCAGCGGACTGGGCCTGCAGCTCCATCGCCAACCGCTGCGACTGAGCCAGCAGCTCCTCGGTGCGGCGGTTGGCCTGGATCGTGGTGATCGCGACGCCGATCGTGGCGATCACGCGCTCCAGGAACATCAGGTGCAGCGGCGAGAACGGGGCGACCGAGCCCAGCTCGATCACGCCGAGGCACTCCCCCTCGTACTGCACCGGCAGCACGACGACCGAGCGCGGCGCGCTCTGCCCCAGGCCTGAGCGGATCGGCAGGTAGTCCGGCGGCACGTCCTCGACGAGGATGCGCTCGCGGGTCGCTGCGGCCTGCCCGACCAGGCCCTCCCCCGACGCGAACGACAGCGGCGGATCGCCGACCGGGCAGCCGTAGCCGCCGGTCATCACCCACCGCACCTCGGGTGCCCTGCCCGGCTCCGGCTCGGTGGCGGAGGCCAGGAAGAACGCGCCCACCTGCGCGTTCACCAGCGGGGTGACCTCGTTCATGATCATGCGGCAGATCTCGCCGAGATCGCGCTGGCCCTGCATGAGGCCGCCGATGCGGGCCAGGTTCGAGTCGATCCAGCCCTGCTCGGCGTTCTCCCGCGTGGTCTCCCGCAGGTTGGCGATCATCAGGTTGATCGTGTCCTTGAGGTCGGCGATCTCGCCGGCCGCCTGGACGCTGATCTGCTGGGTGAGGTCGCCGCTGGCGACCGCGGTGGACACCTCGGAGATCGCCCGCAGCTGGGTGGTGAGCGTCGACGCCAGCTGGTTGACGTTCTCGGTGAGGTCGCGCCAGGTGCCGGAGACGCCGCGGACCTGGGCGAGCACGCCGAGCTTGCCCTCCGTGCCCACCTCGCGGGCCACCCGGGTGACCTCGGCGGCGAAGGCGGAGAGCTGGTCGACCATCGTGTTCACCGTCGACTTCAGCTCCTGGATCTCGCCCCGGGCGTCGACCGTGATCTTCTGGGTGAGGTCGCCGTTGGCGACGGCCGTGGTGACCTGGGCGATGTTGCGCACCTGATCGGTCAGGTTCGACGCCATGTAGTTGACGTTGTCGGTGAGGTCGCGCCAGGTGCCGGAGACGCCCTTGACCTCGGCCTGCCCGCCGAGCTTGCCCTCCGTACCCACCTCGCGGGCCACCCGCGTGACCTCGTCGGCGAACGACGACAACTGATCCACCATCGTGTTCACCGTC